>Ga0228711_1010341_pt1 | contig 12304 bp, 11 predicted proteins | sample MedpolnodulmetaG_2_FD_177996 | JGI IMG/M metagenome (GOLD analysis project Ga0228711, IMG submission 177996) | Root nodule microbial communities from Medicago polymorpha collected in Santa Monica, California, United States - brown nodules | ecosystem: Host-associated > Plants > Roots > Nodule...
TTAAATGCAATGGCAAAGAGGCTGTCACCAATTTTGATCCCAGCATCTATGATAATGAACTTAATTCTGGTAAGCACTTTCTAATTGTTTACATTTTAATTATTCAAATTCACTTATACTTAACTAATAATTAAATGCATTATTAAATGACAGAATCATCAGGTAATGCTACAGATCACAATTTGGATTTGAGTTTGGGAAATTCAAGTTCTAAATGTAGCAATAATCAAGCATTTGGGAATCACAACACAAATTCCACCACTGATCAATACATGGCACCTGAATTAAATTGGCGGAATGGTGGAATCAGACCTAAGGTAAATGTAATGTAATTTAATTTAATATAGTGCAATCCTATACTATTGATTATTTTTTCTGAATTGATCACAATTTAATTTTACATTGAAATTCAGCCTGTGAATATACTACCTAAACCATGTGGTATAAGTAACATGGATGGCTTTGTAAGGGATGGATATGGAGAGAATGAAGCCTTGAGGATGCTAAGCCAAACTCACCTTCATCAATCTTCAGTTGCCACTAATGAAATGCATAGATTTGGTCCCTATAGGTCACCTATGATTGAACAACACCCTCAAATGCTTCACAATTTTCCACATCTTCACCCCTCAAATTTTCATGTGAGTACTTTTCTTCAATTACTTTCTCTTTTAGTTCATTGGTACTTGTTTTTTTTACTCAAGTTCAGTTAGTACTTAAAATTGTACTAGTATGGCTGTGCAATTTAATTTTGATAATTAATGCAATTTCAAATGATCATGATGTTACTCAATGTTCCTTTCAATATCTTGAAATTGTCTCCAAAGGACTATTGTAAATGAATAGGTTCAATTTTAGAGGTTAAATAGTTCAATTTGAACACTAAAGCATGTTTGGATTCCAAGTACGTTTTACCGTGATTCTGACAAAAACTATTCTTTAGGACTTTAGGAGTTTCAACAAAATCAGTGTCATTTGAATTTTTGTCAAACTCGCTGTGATTTCAAACCTGCATTGCATTGGTGAGATTGAATTATTTTGTTAATTATGTGAATTGAAATGATTATGAAGGTTTCGAGCAGCAGCAGCAATGGAGGCCGAATCGGAAGTGATTTAACATTATCAATGTCTGATCAACAAAAATGGCAAACAGGGCCTCCTCCACATTTGTTAGCAACTGCTGCAGCATCATCAGGATTCCCACCTCAAATAAGACCCTCTTCTTCTCAAGGTTGGCTGCAGAAAAATGGGTTCCACACTCTCATGAGACCCTCTTGAACAACAACATTAATAAATATTTCTTGATTTTCAACCTTGCCATTTTAATTAAATTCACATTTAAATAATCTTCTCCCCTTATTTATTCTTGAGCATGTACAAATGAATGCGGTTTAATTAAATTAGTACAAAACCATAACTTTACCATTGAGGTGAAAGAAGTGATAAAAGTAAGCCAAATTGGGAACACTCATTGGTCTTTTTTCTGAGTCAGTCAAACTAACAAACGGACGAAATCTTTAACTAGATACTCTATGATCTACTACATAGATATTATTCTGGCTTCTGACTAAAATATTTCTGATTTTAATTTATTATATGATTTATTACATTACATTGTATTTTTTTGTGTTATTATGTTATGGTATTTATGACAGCACCTATTCGTTTCTTAATTTGGGATGTATTGCTATCACATACACGTGGTTGTCAATTTGTTCCCTATTTTTTGTTGGTATTGAAATTGGCCTTAAAAACTTTACCAAGGAAAGATGCTAGGTTTGATTCCTTAATAAGGTAACACAGGTTATATTTAGCTTTGCAAAAAACACATTGAGACAAATATCTAGCTAGTAAAAAAATAATAATAAGGGATACAAAGTGAGGTTTGATTATTTATTTTTGTGGTGTGTCTTGGAAATATCAGTGGATGGTGATGAATAGTCTCAATCAACGGTGTCCTTTGAATCAGTTCTCTTGGCTAAAAGCAGTCAGACAATGGCTATAATGACGAGAGGGACCTATCATTGTTCGTCTAAAGCTTCAAAAGGACACTGATACAATGTGTGTGAGAGAGAAAATTATGCCACCAAAAGGGTATAAATTGTGAAGGGATTTCATGGCTTCAGAGTTTAGGACCCTGTCACGGTTTTAACTTTTACCATAAATCAAAATGGCAAATTCTGGTATGGTACACTTTAATATAAGTATCTATACTTAGTATAAACACCGGATACTTCAAAATTAAAAAAAGATAAAAAAAGAAACTTTTAAATATTTTATCGGATATGTATAAGATATTTCACCAAAACATGCGATTATGCATTCTATCAAAGATGAAGGTATATATACGGATTGTGAGACAAGCTTGCTAGCTCATGTCAAATGATTCAATTGAAGTTAGTGTTAGGCTTCTTGAATTATATTGACAAATGTCTCTTAATGAATCAGCTTTAGAAGTTACACTTTTTATACAGTGAAATTGTGATCATTATCAATGAAGAATGATCAATATATTTTTCTTTACAAGTACATAAAAATGTTAGCGTATCTAAGTCGTGTCAAATCCTAAATTTCTCATGTATCATTAAAAGTTAAAATAATCTTTATTTTTATGAGAAAATAACTTGGTTGATGTCGTTTTGGAAAATATATATAATTAAAAAAAGAGAAATGTTAACTCGTGCCATAAATATAAAAATATGATATTGAAAATTATGCATGCAATATCTTAACATAAATCAATTTTTAATATTTTTTAGTTTTTTAACTTATACCCTAAGGGTCCTAAAAAGAACTTATGCCCTAAGTAATTAGCATGACTCTTAAAAAAAAATAAGTACTTCAAAATTTAATTGTTACCAATATTGATTTTTTTTTTGTCGAATTGACATTGATCAAATTATCATTTCAAGTGTAAGTACGAGGACGATCATAAGTTTCGACTACTATATCTAAATACATTGTGCATATTTGGAGAAAAAAAATGAAAAATGACATTAAGCCATCGTAATTTTGCGAAGTTACAAAATCTCATCTTTCATCCAAACATGCATAATATTATAGTTAGGGTTTCAAAGGATTTTTATTAACTAGTGTGCTCCTCCAAAATAAAAGTGTAGTACTACTCCGAAATAAAGTGCTGTACTACTATGTGGTAACATAACAATAACAATGTTAATTAAACTGGGGAAACAAAGTTGGGTCATTATTTAATTATGGGATGTACCTTTATGGGAGCAGTAGCAGAGAGTCATTGGTTAGTGTATTGGTTTGGTTGGCTTTGGTTCAATGATTCTAGACTTGTGAGTATGCCAGGGAACAGCATCTGAACTGGTAATAAAACAAGACTCGATATTTGATGATAAACTTCTGTCGTTTGGAATTTATACATGAATGATGATTTTAGAATTTAATTTTCTTTCTTTACTAGAACTTGATGTTTTTGTTTAATGTACAAGTTGGTGGGTTTTATTTATTGAAAAATCAGTTAACCTAGTTGAGTTTTATTTATATTTAATATAGAAAAATAATGTGAAGCATATATAACACCTTTCAATTGACCAACGAAATCATAGTGTTGTCTGCAACTGTACTAGGATAATGGATGAATAAAGATCCAACCCAATTATTTATTAAATTTCTATGCTGTTAGTTGGGTTAATCAATTAAAAACATGAATAAACAAAGTAAGACATGCGTGCATCCGTCATCACCAGCGTCATACTAGATATTTCTGGAAAGGTGGTCCCAAATTCATCCTTGGACAAGAATTGAAGTTGCACGTTTAACATTTTACTTATCTTTTGTTTCACCATGTTTAAGGTTACATATGGACTCTCTTTGGTAAAAATGTAGTCAGTGGTTCATAGATATGGAAAAATTATGTGAAAGTTGATGGTAGATAAGTTAAACGACTAAATTTATTGTGTTTAGTAAAATTAACCGATGAGTTAGTTTCGATATCAAACACAATATATAAGAGCATGTTTGTGTTACCTCAATAAGAGTTTTTTATAACAAAAAATTTAGATGAATAAGATCCTTGAGACTTTCAAGATCAAGAAAAACCTCAAGACTTAGAAAATTTAATGGTGATCGAGTATATATAATCTATCCATTATCAAAATGTCAAACATTGTTGAACCCACATTTTTACGAATTTTGAGTCAACTTCATAGCAACTAGATCCACATTGGTTGGCATCATTAAGAGATTCAAATGGTAATATAATAGAAGGAAAAAAATTATTTTTCCAACAAACATAGGTATCTTGAGATGCAATATTATTTTGATTGTGGCCAAACAGGGAAATTTATTAATAATAGTTGATTTGTTTTATTTAGCTTACCTACCTAAAGAGGGGCCTGAATGAAAGAGTGTTTATAATCAAAAATTGAGCATACCATGGAAGCTAGGATAGGTTAACAAACAAGGTGCAGTGGTGGTCCAAAATATTGATGCCTAAGTAGTTGATTGATTCTAAGTGAGGAAAGAATAAAATAGTAAATTGCAGGACTGGAGTACAAAGTGGGACTATGTTATTCACTGCTGCAGGTTAAAGGGCTCTCAATAGTTTTTTTTATTTATTTTAAGGAAGAGCTCTCAATAGATATTTACATACATTTACCTTAGATCAGATCTACGAGACGCTCTAAGACGACCATCTTTAATGCAATGTCATTATGTTTTGACTTCTCTGACCGTAAATCTCAACAGTGGTATTCGAGTTTTGTTCAATTTGGTAGGGGAGAAAAAGCGATTCCTGGTGTCGAATATCACTACTAAAAAAACAAAAATTGGTGAGGGATATTTAGTGAGGGAAAACGTGAAATCCCTCTCTAATTCCGTCACTAAATTTTGCGACCAAGGAATTTGTGAAGAATTTCATTTTTTCCGTCACTAATTTCTCTCGCTAATTTTGCTTTTTCTAGTAGTGAATCAAGATATAGAGCATAAATTTCACTTTTATTGGAATTCAAATCCAATGGGTATAAAAAGTATAAACGAGGAGTTGTTACCTTCGGTGACCCGATACTTTGTTGTGTTTTTGGATTCCACGTGTGTTACAGAGTCTAATGATGTCCTCAAATGTCAATACGATCCTTCTAACATGAAGAAGTGTTTCAATAAGTGCCACTGATTCAATTTTTACCTTTCCCAATTTGAAATCTTGTGTCTATCATGTTTTTATGTTGTAGATAGAACAACACCAAAATTGAACAGGACGTAGTTGGCCAAATTGGTGGTCGAGGCGGAGTTATCAAGTGAAGTTCCCTCAACCCTGAAAGATTTAAAGAACGAGAAACTCGCCTCCTCACTTGTTTTTTTAGGCAAATAAAAGGAAGGTAGATGCTCTAGTTGGTACCTCACAACATATTTTTTGGGTGTATACTTGTGGGAGAAAATTGACGACGTCGACTTATGTTCCTAACACCTCTTCCGTTGCAATGACTACAATCATGGCTCATAGTTCGTTCAACTTTGCTTTATGGCTCATAGTTCGTTCAAATTTGCTTTTATTGTTATGCCTACCTGAAAATTTCAAATCCTTTTCTTGATGATGATTTACCAGTAAGCAACGTGGTGTTCGAGGTGGAACCAATGTAGAGGTGCTCAATTCAGTTGATTGGATCAATCACCTCCTCGAGTATGCCAATAAATGTGCCAAACTTTTTATATTTTAATCTCAAAGAAAAGTGACATCATGTGATTTGAGTGTTGGTAAATAAATGATGTCACTTCAACATAAACTTTGTAAGAAATTAGAAGGGATCTACCAGATCACAAAAGGAAAACATAAGCGCCAAAACTATTTAGAAGAAATGTGAGGAATAAAATCGCATAATCACAATATTTAAGGCCTAAAATTGCAATTAAATTTAATATTAATATAACATAAATTTAGTATAGAGATGGATGGTAGATTTAGTATAGGGATGGATGATGGTGAGTGGGAGTGGGGATGGCATTTGTGTAAGGAGGTATTGGTCCTTTCCTTTCAACACATATTGTGCTCTCTAATTGTTAGATCACTATCATCATTCACTAAGACAAACTACTCTTTTGGTTTCCCTTTAAGGGACGTTTCTCTAGCACCACTCTTTCTCCTCTCTAATTAAAGTTTCACTTTATTTATTTACAACCACAATACTGTGTGTGGGTATGCCTTAATTTCCCTTTCTTTCTATAATGTTACATGTATATAATTTCCTTTTATGGTAATGTTTCTGTGTTTGATATTGTATTCATATGTGTCTCTTTGCATTTTTATATCGACCTAGCCTTTTCTTAATTCTGAGATCTATAGCTTGACTATTCATGTGTAACTTGAGCAGTCACTCTTCTCACAGTCTGTCCTATGTCCCACTCCAATCTTTATCATTGTATACTATATGATACATATTTTTTGTTTTAACTTTGGTTATATATATTTTGTAGTTTTATTGCTTTTTACCTTTGTGTGGGCCTGGAGAGTAATGTTAACATTGCTTTGTCATTAAATGGAAAAATATTATTTGCCAAAAAAAGCTTCAGATAACGGATTTTTTAATTTTTTTTAACTTTGACAACTATGTTAAGCATTATCAACTAGTGAATGAATTACCTCATAAAAGGATACTACATAGTATAACTTTTTTAAAGTTTTAAGGATTATTTATAGTAATAATATGGAAATTTTTATGCATCAAAATATTTTAATTTCACAAAGTAATGATAAAGGAAAAAAGGAAAAGAGGAAAGTATGAGGAAAATCTACAGTGAATCCAAAGTTGATACATTAAAAGAATATGGGTCCATTAATTTGTGCAGTTGGTATATAAGATTAGATGTCTCGGCATATTTACTATGTATCAGGAAAGCTCATTCATTAGTGTTTTGTTTTCGTACATCCTAAGTTAGGAAAGAGGACCACAAATTAATTTGTAGAGTCTCCTTAATTAAGAATGCAATACCTACATATGGAATTATGGTTTCAGCCTTCAAGACCCACCCTATGTTCCTCTTTAGAATTACAAACTATACAAATTAATATAGGTTGTATATGAATGCGTTTAATTCCTCACCAACTATTAATTAACTTTCGTTTTCTCATGTATAAATCATATAGATTCAACCAATTGTTTTTCAGTAATTAAGTTTTTTTTTGACTGGTTTTTCATATCTATAGGAACAGAATAATAATTGATGATCGAGAATGAGAATTGGAGAAAAGGTATTCTTTTTTGTTTTAATGAAAATTTGGAGAAAAGTTTATAGAGATATTCAGATCCATCTTTATTTTGACATTGGCGCATCCAATTTATTATTTTTTGTTAATCCTCCAATTTTTAAAAAAAGAGATTCTTGCGGAGTTCAATCATCACAAAGGTAAGTTAAATCTAATTAAGAATGATTCAACACAAAAATCTCATTTTACCCACCTTAAAAATAGATTCCTTTCCACATTAAAATATGAACATAAAAACCATTTTCGATGGACATATACCAACACCTTATCTTTAGACACAGCTAGTCAAAGTAATTATAAGAATTTTTCAAGATTGTTCTTGAAAAAATTGTGTAATTTACTCAACAACCAAATCAGTCACATAAATAAATATGCAAATTTACTTTTGTGTTAATTCTCGTTTGAATAAAAGAATTCTTCAAATGTATAGTTTTTGTCTCACTTAATTATAAATAATAAAATATAAATAGTCAACCTAAATTTTGTTTTTGAAAAATTCAACATACAAAATAGACTTCATTTTTCTCATTTTTTTAACTGATTGTCTTCCTCGACCTTGTGTGGAAGTATGATTGATTTTTTTGGTACATATTGGTGAGGTTAAAAATTTCTTTGTCTACCTGCCTGGAAAACACAAGGATTAACAAGATAATTTTTTGACTGAAGGATTAACAAGATAATATTATATTTTTGCGTTAGCCTTTAGATTCTTAGGAAAAGTGAGCTCTGGTAATCCAGAGTTCGGTGGTGAAGTAAGGATAATCTGACCAAAATTTGTTTTAACTAAAATTCGAATTCGGATCCTTCCAAATAATTCGTCATTGATAAAGCTCATTAACCGTGAGATCAATTACTTAGTTGACAAGATAAAAATATTCGGAAGTGGGATATTTCTTGTTAGAAGTGGCCTTCATTAATTACTCTGAATGCATTTTTTTATGGAAATAATGAATGCAAATTTAAAGTAGATCAAAACTCTCATATTTTGTTGATTAATATATGTGGTCAAAGTTTCAGTCCAGATCTGCACGTTCAATCAAATTTATTTTCCCTTTACAATCGTTAAGGTTGGGTTGGTCACATGACTACGTTACTATGATTTTGATTTCACATCAATTTCTTTTTGAACACATTAGCGATCACGCAAAAAGCTTTTCCTATAATTGCAATAAGAAAATGCAATGTATACTTTAAAGAAAACGAAATTGTCTCCAAATTTGTATATAGGTTCATAATCAATTATTGATACCATGAACCCAGCTAGTAAATGCTCCCTTCACAAACAAGTTCTCAACAATTATTTATGTTTTGACACTTCTCAAATCAAAAGGAAAATTTATGAATTGGTTTTCTTGAAGGGTAATTTGCAAGTAAATTTACATTTTTATTATTTAATCAAGTCAAAACAAAAAATATATTTTTTAATTAATTTTATCTATATTGTTAGCATTATACCGAAAGTGGGAACCGGACGCTTGAAATCCTAATCAAGCCAAAAAAGTTTTATTTAGGAACACTAAACCAAGTACAAGGTGTACATGGATAAGAACGAAGCAAGCAATACAAGCTACTGAGTTAAGATTCTCTTCATTTTCCAAAAGAAATAGAGGTGTCCATTAGTATAGCTTTGAATAAATGATATAAATGCACTTTTTAAAAAAAATTATTACATTAATTAATTGGACATTTATAATTTAAAACTACGGTAATGGATATCTCCGTTTCATTTGAAAAATTTAGAGGATCTCAACTCACGGCTACCATATCATACTATAACTGTAGAGGATTCGATCTCGATAAAGGCCTGGACCGGGGTCGGGGCCGGCACTTGTCAAAGTGGCCTAATATTGAAGAGCAAACATGTTTTATTTCTATTTGGGCCAATGCCAAACAGAGAGGGTTAAGAGCTACTAATAATGGGAATAGGAAGACTCTTGCTCAGTTTTGTAACCGATTATAATCGCCAAAAAAGAAAGAAGTTGGTGTCTTGTCAAGGACTCTTATCTTAGTGTGGCCTAAATAATGATAGAGAGAGATGGAAACCTACTTTGTACAAAACAAGTAAGAATTTGTGTGGTGATAAATATTTCACGAGGTTATTTCTTTATTAAGGTTTGATGTTGAATGTGATGGACTTTTTGGGTACATTGTTTTTCCTTAATTGGTATGAGTTTAGGGTTTCAACGCTAACTCTTTACCAACTTGTCAATCGTGGTGTTTGCGTTTTTGTGACTACGATAAATACCCTTGCTAAAATAAGCATATCTACACGGTTGAACAGCTCATATTCATTTAATTTTGAATGCATTTTGAACATTAATTCCAGCTTCCCTTGAACAATTAAGGGCATGTTTAGAGTCACGATAGGTTTGTTGAAATTACTACGAGCCATCACGGTTAACAAACAATTTTCCCAAAATTAGGTCATTCAACGTGATTTAATAAACTCGCCATGATACGTATTAAATATGAATCGACAATGGAGTGAAAAAAATGCAATCGATGTTTTAAACCTTTCTATGTCTGTAGTGAGTATATCAATTTTTCCTGTTCGTGTAGGTGCCTATGTTTTAATTTCCAAATGGTTTTTTGGGATCAAAACTTCAAAATAAAAGGTTAATGGCCGTAAATAATAGGGAATTTCTTTTTTTACCATCATGTTTCTCGTGCGCTTCGAAATTCCAAAAATGCCATTGAATTTTAGAACTATAAAATCTGAATCGGGGTTTTTTTGCCATTTTTTAGGTGAAAAATCAGTCACGGTTCAACTGTGGCCAATTGCTTTTTTGTTCACAAATTTAGATTATAAAATTAGAAAAATAAATTCTTCTTTGGATTTTAAAACATGAATGCCCATACATGCTTCGAATTATTCGTGTCAAAATAAATTTAACACACTTTTGCACAAGAGGGGTTCAAAACATGTACATGGGTGTTTGGATTCTAAAACCTATTTTTCTTCTTTTCGGATTTCATAATTCAAATTGGTGAAAAAAAGACCGTTATCCACAGTAGAACCGTGCCTAAAACAACCATGACTATTTTTCTTTTTTATTATTTTAAAATCTGAATTGATGAAAAATCCTAAGGTATTTTTGAAATCTCGAAGGACAAGTGAGAAACATAGATGGAAAATGAGAAAAAGAAAATATCAAAATAATAACATATATTCCATATTTAGCTCAAATATCAAATTACGCCCAAACTATGAAGTCCCTTTAGACTTGTGGATTTTTTTTTTTTGAAGGTGCGACTTGTGGAATTGTAAAGATGATTGGTTTTAATATTTTGCAACCGGACAAAAAAATCTCGTAGATTTTGTGTCCAATTCAATTCTACGAAATCAACTTCTCAGGCAAGTTTTTTTTTAATAAATTTGTAAGGTGGAAGTAATATGCAACGATTGCCGCTTCAATTACATTAATGAATAATGATAGAAGTAGTAGAAGATAGATTACAAAATAACAAATGAGATGTTCTTTTTTTTGGATAAACAAATGAGATACTTGTTAATGAGAGTGAGCATAAAAAGAAAACAAAAATAGTAAGAATAAAAATTGCACGTGGAATCCCCGTGAGCTTAGCTCAGTTGGTAGGGATATTGCATATTATATGCAGGGGCCGGAGTTCGAACCCGTAATTGTGTGAGCTCTAGCCACTAGACTACTTAACCAAAAATAAATAAAAATTGCACGTAGATTAACAGGTATACAAAGAAAAATGAAATGAATGATGAAGCATGGCTTATCCAACAAATAAACCATGGGCTTATGACAAAAAAAAACATGGGCTTAAATTGGTTCGGTATGAACAAGCTCAACTTGGGCTTACGATCTTATGTCATAAACAAAAAATTTGATCAATAGACCCTTCATTTGCTTATAATACCAAAAATATCCTCTCGGGAGTTACGATCCGAACCTCTCGGTTCGTATCTCCTGTTCACTCAAGTTTGAAGGTTACGACCTGAATTGTTTTAACTTATATATCAAGCAACCAGACTTGTACTATACAGCATACCCTACACTCTTTCTTCAAAAAAAAAAAAAATACCCTACACTCTACCGACCTATTTGCAAAAGGCTTATTCAATCACTCGGTTCCTTAACTTAATTGATTGTCTCAATTTGGTCCCCTAACTATAATTTGTACCAATTTGGTCCCCTATGTTTTGCTCTGTTACTAGTTTTAGTCCTTTGCGTTAGTTTTTCTCAAAAAAACGTTAACAGAAAGAACTAAAACTACTAAAGGAGCAAAACATAGGGGACCAAATTGATACATAAGTTAACGTTTTTTTTGAGAGAAACTAACAGAAATGACTAAAACTAGTAACAGAGCAAAATATAGGGGACCAAATTGGTACAAATTATAGTTATGGGACCAAATTGAGACAATCAGTTAAGTTAAGTGATCGGGTGATTGAATAAGCCTTTACAAAATAAAATATAAAAAATTGGGGGCTCCAATTTTTTAATCTATTTTTTGCAAAAAAGAGTTTCTCAAATCATCATTAAAGGATTTCTACACTCATTTGTCGTCAAAGAACATATATTACATATTTTGAACCGATTGCATTTTTGTTTTGTGTTTTTTTTTTAACCGGGATAGTTTTTTATTAGGAGTTAACACCTAAACCTATCGTGATCAAACTCCCAAACCATTTAGGAATGACCGACTCATTTTAATTGCAATATTTTGATATTGCTAAATTGTAGTTTATTTTTTTATTTTGTTATGTGCTTCATTTATAGTTATGGTTGAACATCCTATTGATCCAAAGAAACAACGGTGAAGCTTTTGTTGATTTGAAACTAGATATTTTGTAGGATTCCATTGATTTGAAACCAAACATTGTTGATGTTTCCGTTGATTTGGAACCAATTTTTTTATTCTAAAGAGAACACTGTTAAGCTTAGTATTTTTAAACTTGTTGATAATGAAGTTGATATGATAAAAATACTTTTTTTACAAATGTGAAGTATAAAGTTCTAGATGATTTGATTAATTGAATTCGTCATCAAGCATCAACAACGAAATTTACCTTATTATAGAAAAATCTCATCATGGTGGTGGATG
>Ga0228711_1010344_pt1 | contig 12300 bp, 5 predicted proteins | sample MedpolnodulmetaG_2_FD_177996 | JGI IMG/M metagenome (GOLD analysis project Ga0228711, IMG submission 177996) | Root nodule microbial communities from Medicago polymorpha collected in Santa Monica, California, United States - brown nodules | ecosystem: Host-associated > Plants > Roots > Nodule...
ACTCTTTAAAAATTATCCTGAAACTTAAAAGTGATTCTCAAGTTGATTACTTGGAATAGTTAAGTTAGTATTCCGACTTCATAACGTTCTGAAGTTCATACACAAAAACTGTTTAATAAAGTAAATGTGCAAGTGTGTGTTGTGTATACTGTAATTAAAGAGTGTAGAAAAGAGAGAAAGAACACACAAATATTTATAGTGGTTCACCCAATGTGGGCTAGTCCACTCCTCACAATCTTGTGAGAATTTCCACTATGATGCTTGAGATAACCTCTCAAATCCTGCACCTTACAATCTTTGTTCACCTGAACAATTACAACTCTGTATTCTCAAAGCCTCAACAGGTTTTCACCTTCTTGCTAATTTAACCACTTAGACTTTTACAACCTTTACTCAAACTAACACTTTAGTACCCCTAAAGCTAGATGAGATTTTGATTACAATTTGTATGGAGGTTGGATGTTTGAAAACAAACAAATAGAAATGGAAGAAGGTATCTTTAAAAGAGATACTAGAAAGAATTGATTTACACTACAAAGAAGATAGAAAGAGTCTTCAGTGATAATCAATTCAAATTGCAAGAGTTTCAAACACGTTTCAAATGTTTTTCTGTATGCTTTGCAATGGTGCAAGTAATGTTGAGCCTTTGATCTCTATTTATAGAGTCTTTGGGCTCATATAGTCGTTGTAGGATGTCCAATGGTGTTATGCCATGTGTCCTGGGTCCCACAAGCTTTTACTTGAAATTCTGGGTGAACATTCTGATCAAAGATGAACTTCAGAATGTTGTTGTGTTCTTAATGATCTTCATCTGAGTTCATCATGATATTCATTTGGGTTCATTATGTAGGAATGAACACATGAATTTCTGGGCGTGTCATATGCTTTTCATATGAATTTATGGGCAATAACCAAAGTATGGGCTTTTCCACATACATTAGAAAGTTATTTTCCCAAATTTACCTAGGGACTGGTGCAAGAGAGATAAAGTGGATTTTGCATCTTCATGCCCATGTTTTGAGGGATTGTGTGGTCCATGTACTGTACCAACTCCATGCATGTCTATCTCTGATTGAGCATGACAAATTTGTTTTGCTTTTGCCTTTTTGCTTTTCACCTATTGTACTGTTCATAAAGTAAGCATGTGCAGAGCTGAACATTCTGACCATCAGGATGTTCCTTTTGTTTCACTTAGGATGATTTGTAAGACTACCATTTGATGTAATCAAATCTTAATAGTGAAACAACAATGAAGAGCAATAATTTTAACATCTAGGATGATATTCCCTTTTGGAATATTCCTAGTACTTCAATGTTCATAGTCTTAAATAAACATTGAGTATCCTTTTTGACATAATCCTTGTGTATGCCTTTATTGCTTGATTGATCCATGCAAATGTACTTTCTTAGACATTTATCCATGTCACATGTGCCTTGCATGACCTTGATCAATGTTCTTGAGATTCTTTGGCTTGTATAAGAACAACCTTCTGGTCTCTGCTTGAACATTCTGATCTCTGAGCAACATTCTGATATAACTTTCTGACCTCAATGTTAGATCATGAATTCAAATGTCCTTTGATTTCTTGAATCTTTATATGATTTAAACCTTGTTCCTATCTTAGTAAAACACTCAAGAGCACAAGTTAAATACCAAGGAATTAATCAAAGTCCATTAATTCTTTAATTATAATGGTTTATTATCTTTAAAATTAATTAGGGATTTTGCCTCAACACCAACATCTCAAGTGTCCAAAGGAAGTTATTCTCTCTTTCAAAGGAAAGATATGCAAACGCAACCGAATACGTCAATTTGGTAGACGTGACACCAACAATCTTAAATAACGATATTCGGTAGGTATTGGTTTTGTAAGTGGAGTCCATGACCAAAACGGTGGGAAAAGTGTCAAGCATATCAATTGAATCCGGATGAGCAAAGAATAAATCTTCAAGAGTGGTTTCCTCGCTGTTTGCTCTTGTGAAATAGACACATTGATGCTTCTCCAACTTTGAAATCAAGTATTGCAACTCCGCCGTGTCCTCTTTATGCCCCTTGCGCCATCTAGTTCGCGCATTATACACTTGCTTGATGAGTGTCACACTTTCTTTGTTTTTTTCCTTCAAATCTGTGAGAATATTCCTAGGCGCCGCCAAGCTCTTTGTCATGTTGATAACTCTTTTGCTTCTCCTCCGCTTTTAGTCGACCCGCAAGAAGGTCCCTGGATAACTTTGGCGCCAAGTCATAGTTGTGAATTCCCCAAAGCATTGCAATCCACCAATTTTTTTTCAAAGAAGCATTTTAATCCAAACGGACAATCACATTTCCTTGAGCCCGTGCCTTCAAGCTTCGGTTTCTTCCTCGTCTTAGGTGGCTTGTATTCACCACTCCTCCCACATTGCATCATCATGTATGGCGTTATTGTGCTAGATTTATCTATAGAAATAGTAAATCCAGCCCTAGCCGCTTGTCGGCGAATTCAATCAAGTAATTCTTCTCGATCTTTCCATCTTTCATTTGTTATAAAAAATGACTCGGTGTTTACTTCAATAACACGAACACAGGTAGGTACCGGTTTAGGCTTCTCTTCAAAGTTACCGGTAAGTACCAGTTTTGCTTGGTTGTGAACTATGTGAGCTTGAAAAGGAATTTTCACTTTAAACTCCACTTATTTGGTTGGTTTGACATTGCCGGATGCTACGCCGGAACCTACGCCTACGCCGGAAGCTTTGCTTTTGGCCGGTTTAGGTTCAATGCCATCCTCCTCCACATTTTCAACCATCTCACTCAATGTCTATTCAATAAAAAAATAACAAAGAAAAAATAAATAAATAAATAACTTGTGTGGCAAGCAAAGCAAGGAAAAAAGTGGCGCAAAAATTCAAAATCTGGGCATCACAATACCGTGAGTTAACTCACGCTAGTGTTATCTTACTGCGTAAGTTAACTTACGCTGCCCAACAATTAGCGTGAGTTAACTCACGCTGAGCCCTACACCTACTAAAAAAAACGTAACTACCATAAAAACCAGGAAAAATGGAAGAGTTTTGACAGTACATTGCCTGTTCTTTGATGCTTGGTAAGAAACTTGTTTTCCAGACGATTTGAAATGATTTGGAATGAAGATTTTGACCCAAAAATTTGCACTTTTTGGAGGTGGAGGGAAAGAAAAAATGGAGCTGTGTGATTGCCTGCTGAGTATTGAACGAAAATAGTACCCAGCGTGACTTAACTCACGCAGCATGAGTTAACTCACGTAAGGACAAAACCGTCTTTTCTTTTGGAAATGAGCGAAACTATTTGGGTAAAGAGCAATATTCCTCTTCCAAACACATCTTGTGCTTCTATATGTATATATTTTTACAATATCTAATAATATCACTATTTTTGCATCTGAAAAAATTAACATGATCCGAACTCAATGAGTCTCATTCTTATGTACATAATCAACAACATGTATACGATACGCAAACAGTACTCTATGAAACTACCCTTAAGCATATATTAATGGAAAATGTTAACTTGTGTCCTTAGGTCTAAGGGCAAAGGGCACAAGATAAAAATCTTAAAATAAAATTAAATAATAAACATTATATTGAAAAGATAAGTTTTTAAGATTTTAAGTTATAAATGCACAATTTTCAAGGTTAAATTTCTACATTTAGTTTCTTATTATGTGCCTTTAGGGCACAAGTTAACAAAATCTTATATTAATTTAGGAGAATGTTAACCAGTGGCCCAAGAGCAATACTTAAGCATTAAGTTTTCATAAAAAAGTTTTGTAATCATTATTTTATCAAAAGTAACATCTTATATTTTCAAGACAAAATTTCTATTTGTAAATTCCTTAACAGTTGCCACGAAGGCATGAATTAACAAGACCCTTTAATTTAAGAGAAATTATATTTGCACAACCTTTTTATTACAACTTTCTCTCTTATATTCACATTATATTTTTATTCTCTCTTTTCTTTTTCTCTCTTTTTCCATTGTATTTGATTAGAATAATAATGTTCCAAGAAACTAAAAAACCTCCACTCAATCGTAATAATGTTACCAGGGTGCTTGTATTTAGGTCCCACCCGCAATATAATATGTAGCTCCTATTGATTTTTTTTAAGGATGTAGCTCGTATTGATTTGTCGGCTGTTTTTATTTTCTTTTCATTTTCAACATATTACTATGGTTTAATTTTATTATTTAGAACAAAAAATAGCGGCTTCTTGCAATCTTGCGAAGAAAAAACTAATTTTTATATTATACGTATGTATTATCACATCATCATCAATTCAATGTGATACACATGACTAATTAAGGAAATTACACTTTTTTTTTATCATGAAGTATAATTTTATTATTTGTAATTTTTTTGAAATATGTAATAATGTTAGTATATTTTGACACATGACTAAGGAATTCACACCTTTTTTAGTCAAAAATTATTATACTCCATTATATATATGTGGATTATTAAGGCCCCGGGCAACATAGGCCTTCGTAATCGAATTTCTTTGTAGCACAAAAAATCAAGATGTTATGCCGATACTCAGTACTTAAGGTTTCAAATTCGATTATGTATCAACTTCGGTGGAACTAATATTGAGTGCATTTATACATAAAAATTAATAATTACTAATAGTCATACATAAATAATTACACTAACAATTTTAATACTCCTTTTGATCGTTATTTTAAGAAAAAAAATGCAAAAAAACATGAAATCTAATGTCATTATTAGTATCGTAACGTTTTGAACAATTTTATGTAGGAAAATGTTAATATGTGCCCTTAATATGTTAATATACCAAAAAAAAAAAAATTGGAAATTGTGTCAATTTATTTATCAAAAAGTTGAAAATAATTTAATAAAAAATATATATTTGTTATTTGTGGAATTTTTAACATATGCCCTAACATGACCTTTAGATATGATTCCTCATGGTAAATTGTAAAGTACTTTTAAATACTACATTCACGAATATTAAAAAGACAGATATTAAATGGAGGATAAAAAAATCTTTTAAACAAATTTTGATAATCTATGTACGTGCAATGCGATTTTTTTTTCCTGCCCCTATCACTAAAAAAATGATACGTCTGCCCCTAGTTCAAAATTATTGATAAAAATGTCCCTGTTCTTCAATTAGGTTGGCGAACATAGCATTTTTTCAACACCCTCTACGCGCTTGCAGGCTTTTTACTGCACATTCTGTCTGTTCTTTAACTCAAATGGCGAGCAATATTTTTTGAGCAATGCTAAGGACAGTCACTTTTACACTCTCCATTTCACACTCTCTCACATATTGGGCCACGTGTCCCACAACAGTTTTTTTTAAAATCTCAGTCACTTGTTTACAGGCTCTCCAAGTTTACTACTTTTTTTTTTTTTTTTTCTTTTTGTTTTTAATTAAGTGCAAATCAAAGGCCTTTGATAAACTATTTCCAGGCCAAAAGTGTTTGAAATCTTAGACGCCATATTCAAGTAATCCATAGCTGATTGCACAATTCAAACACACCAGAAAGAAAGAAGGAACGGGTTTGGGAGTATTTGGAGTGTTGTGACTGAGATCTAATCTCCAAATCATGTTTGTGTGACATTACAGCAAGATGAAACTCCATACCCACTTTCAACTTTCAGCACCCAAATCAACCCGTTAACAAAAACGATTCACTTCCTCTTGTCTCCAATAAATTCAGACCATTTTCAAGAATTTTTTTTGAAACAAAAAAAAAAACTATGAGCACTCCCAATACCAGAAAAGGAAAAACAAAAGCACCACAACACAACTACCGAAATTATGAGGACATACGATGAGATTTAAAAGCCAATGGGTAAGGTGTGCAGATAAAATGAATTAATAAAAAAATAAATTAAGAAATGGCTTAAGATGAGCTTCTTCGTCCATTTCTTTTAAGGCAACAATGGAGATGTTTCAAAGATCTACTTCTTCATCCACTGCAACGTAATAGTGAGAACAATTTTAGAGATTCTAATAATTAATTATGGGATCTTGTCCTTATGACAATGGATAAGGAAGCCAATGACAATGGTTAAGGAAGCCAAAAGTAGAATGTTTGTATTGGTTTCAACAACATTTTAACTTTTAAAAAGTTAAATTTATCATTTTTTCACCATTTTTCAATGTTATATTTTTATTTTTATCCCCTTATCTAATGCCCTAAGGGCAATGGTTAACATTCTCCAAACATTAATTATCTTTTGAACCTGTTCAACCGGTTACCAAAATCTGGAGTATTGTGGGAGACGTGGCCCAATATATGAGAGAGTGTAGAAGTGACTGTCCTTAGCATCATTGCTCATTTTTTTTTTAAAGTTTTTTTTAAACTCTTCCTTTGAAATGGCGAGCAAGCCATTTTTTAGTTTTTTTTTTTGTGTTATACTTTTCAAATGGCGAATATGCCATTAAATTTTTTTGGGTCCTTTTTTGTTTTTTGGTACACTTTTTTGGTTTTATCTACTATTTTAAATACACCTTTCCCTTATCACAATCGATACTTCATTGATTTCTATCATATTCTACTTCTATAGACGAGCGAAATGATAATAATAATAATAATTATATTAAGATAATTCGAAATAAAATACATTACAAAGGAAATTAACTACTGATGATTAACAGTTGAACAATTTCTGCAAATATGACCGATCTTGGAACATAATCCACATTTTCTCGGTGCTTTTTCCACAACATCCATTTCAGTCAAGATGTGAGTACTGTTTGGACGATCGTTCTTTAAAAAAAATCGTTAAAAAGAAAAGTTAAACCCAAAAAAAAATTGGAAAAAATATAAAAAAAAATTGCATGTTCGCCATTTTAAATATAGAAATGGCATCTTTCAATTTTTTTTTATAGAAATGGCATATGCTTCCCCCAAAAAAAAAAAGGAATGGCATGCTCGCCATTTTGTAAATAGAACACAAATAATAAAAAAATCTAAAAATAAAAAGTGGCTTGCTCGCCAACTGAAATTAAGAACAAGAACAAAAAACTTTAAAAAAAAAAATACCTGCTCGTCAATTGAAATAAAGAACGCACAGAATTGTTGAAATTGTTCAGACAAAGCCTGCAAGTTTGTAGAGCGTTGTTAAAAAAAGGACACGCTCGCCAACTTAAAAAAGAGCAGGGGCATTTGTAACATTAATTTTGAACTAGGGATAGACATATCATTTTTTTTATTAGGGGTAGAAATAAAAAATTTTAAATGCTGATGCTGTAGTCATTAGACCATCCACAACAAAGCACCCTAAATTGAGTGTTTAAATGAGTCCAACGTATCTACATAATTAATTTTATAGTAATACTTACTAAGCACCGATCTTCTCCAACTCAACACTTCAAAAGAAATTATTAAATAAGTTCCACAAATAATTCTGTATGATTATATTTCAACATAATTTATTTAATTTATTAAGATTTATTAAATAAAGCCAACAAAAAACGAAGAGAGAGGGTGCTTCCATAGCCACCTTCTCTATAGGCACATATATATTTTATTCCGCAATGGGGATGCCTATTTAATATGATGCTAAATAGGTTAAACACCCACCATTGTAGATGGTCTTAGACACAGTCGCTTGAAATATTTTTTTTTTTTTGACAAAAGTCGCTTGAAATATTTAATCATAAGGTTGAAATTGTTTAAAAGCCTAATTGAGAAAAGTTTATGATAGATATGAAAAAGTTGTTTTAGGCTTCCCTGCTAAGCTGAGTACTATTATTCCAACTATCTGGATAATTAAGTAGTTAATGGTTCCAAACAGAGGTGACACTCTTCCCCGATCCATTAGTTTATTTATCTTAATTTCTTCCATTTTGATATTATATTGGATACATAAGAAATGTGGAAGAATTGAGCCCCTCCCATTTATATGCAAGCAATTTAAATAATAAAAGTCTTCATTATGTTGTCTAAGGTTTCGGAAAAGAAACATTTTCTAGAAAATATGATATTAATCGTACTTTATCTCTTCATGACAGAATATTAGGCAAAATAGCTGCCAAAAACTCTAAGACACATGCACTTTTTTATTTCCGAAAAATATCATTATCATTATCAACTTCCCTAGCTATATTATTTGTTTGTTTGTTCCTTTCTTTTTCTTCAAGGAGCTGCCGTCCAAGCTTTTAGAATGCCACCTAAGACCACAAATTGAAATTTGTAACATCAATGAATAGAGAATCAAATCTTCAATGTGAATTGCGAGTATACATATTATTCTATGGCTGATGTAAATGTGACGATTCGTATAGAATTTTCATATAATTTGGTTATAGGGTGTTGACATTCGATTAATTGAAAGAACCAATAATACACTAACTAAATTTTAAGGGCCAAAAATGGAACTAATATTGTGTGAGTAGTGGTGTCCACTATAGGCAAATAGTAGTAGACAAATTTTAATTAAGGTGCATATTTTCTGGTTAGTTTAAATAGCGTGAAAGCTAAGGCAGAACATGTATGTATAGATAATGTTCCATAAATGACTGGCCCTGCTTGCCATTTGTTGTTGTTTGTGGCTTGGTGAAGTGAAACTCTTTTTCAAATATTTTCTATCATTTGTTCTGAATTAGTGCCTTACCACGTGGGTGGTAACAATCAAGTGGAATCTCATACATCTAATCTAAGGAAGAAACCCCACATATAATAGTATCTTTCAACTTTTTCTTATAATAATGCTTATTTCTTGAATTTTGGCTTAAATATAAGTTAGACCAATTTTAATTAACTGGTGAACAAGTAAGCCAAAGTTTATATCAATCCAAATTGTAGGCAGAAAATTAGAGTTTATTGCTAGCATAGTATATAGGTTAGTATATATTATGTCTAGTTTGTAGATCTAGTTTCACTATAATAAGTGAATTATATTAGGTTGTTGATATCTTGCTAATTTTTGTGGTATTATAATTTGTTGAGGGTTTCTTTTGGCTTGAAATGTAAAAATTATTGATATGTGCAGATTTATATTTTACCAGTATTGTGAATTTGTGCAATCTACTCTCTCCGGTCTTATTTATAAGTAAATTTTTACTTTTCAGCTTCATTGAATAAATGATGTATGCAATCCACACATCATTTATTCAATGAACTTGAAAAATGAAAATTTGCTTATAAATGAGACCGGAAAAAGTATAGTTTAGTGTGTTCAATTAATGTACAACAAAAACATTTAACAATAACTCACATTATCACATTAGATCTACATCAATGTTGTATATCACCTATTAAGTACATATTTTATAAAGCTAAACACAACATCAAAACACATCAATAATGTTTAAAAAAGCAATATGAACCCAAAATATGTTACATAAAAAACTGAATAATGGAATATCATTAAAAAATTGCTCGTAAAGGGTAACACAATTTTAAATTAGGAATACACATCTAACTCATGTTAACCTTCAAAACATGCTAGAAAGAAATACAAACTAATGTGTCTATGAATGTATAATTATATAGGCTTAATTGTATGTTTATTTAAGGTTTTGAGTTCGTCTCTTATGTTTTAAAAGTTTTAAGTTAGTCCAAAATATTACTCATTCTAAAATAAGTTAGTCCCTTGTGTCATTTGACTGTTTAAAGATCTGAGTTAAGAATACAAGGGTTGGATTTAACTTAATTATAAAATCAACTTTAAAACATTTTTAAAATTTTCCTATTTTATTAAACTTAATATTATGTGGCGCAAGATACTAACTTATTTCAATGTGAATAAAGTTTTGGTTCAACTTGAAACAGTTATAACATATAACATATGAGATCAACTTGAAACTTTTAAAACATAAGAGATCAACTTAAAACCTAAAATAAACATAAATGACCAAACATCCAATTAAGTCTATATAATTATATATGAAATGAATGTTGCGTGACAAATATCTAAATTCATTTTAAAGTTAATTTTTTGGGCAAATTACACTTACCTCCCCTAAGTTATTCTTAAATAACACTAACACCCCCTCTATTTTTTAACTCAACAATAACCTCCCTTATTTATGATTCAAACAGACAACCACCTCCCTTTTCACTTAACATCGTCGGTCTCTGTTAAGTGTTAGCTAACTAATTGGATTTTAGTCATGCTCACAGCCACATTCTCTGTTAGGAGCTCTCTCAAAGCTTTTTGACCAATTCCCTCATCAATTTCATCCCCCTTTCCAAACTCAAAACCTTAACCCTCTAAATAAACTCATTTTTTGGTTCGACCCCTCCTTCCTCAACCACACTCAAACCTCTTGACTTTTCACACAATTCCGCCATGAATTCTCTCACAAACATTCACATAATTGATTAGAGTTACAATACACTTACCAGTTCAACTACAACCCAATTTTCTAGAACTCACAAACTGTGTCCAATTCTTTATCTAGGCCTTTTCAAAAAACAACTTTTGATGGCCAATGATTTCAAAGGTGTGTCCAATTTTCCAAAATTTCTCCCCTAACACTAATATAATTTTGAAATCGGGGATTTCTTTTCTTACTTTTCCTAGAGTTTGTAGTTCCATAGGTGTGGAGTTTGGTTGAATGAATTCATATTTTTGTCTTTTGCTGTTGATGGTTTTGCAAAATTTTGAGCTGAGAAGTGAGGACAATGAATTGCCATTGTGAAACAAAAAAGAAGACGTTAATCATTAGTCAGCAAATAAATTGCCATGATAAAAATGCTAAATAGAAACAAAACATTCCACAAATACACTTGCAACATGGTAGGTGGAAGAAGACCTCTCAACAATGTGAAAAAAATACTCATGACAGAAAGAATGTGAAGGAGGTTGGAGGAGTCAATTAACATAGACTAACAGTGTTAAGTATGAAGGGAGGTATTTGCCTATTTGAATAACAAATAAGGGAGGTTAGTGTTGAGTTAAAAACTAGAGGAGGTGTTGGTGTTATTTAACAATACCTTAGAGGAGGGGAATGTAATTTGCCCTAATTTTTTTAGATTTGAACGGATTAAATTTAAATCTGACACATTACTATCTTAAAAATTGTTTTGAGGGGTTTTTAGGGTTGAAAGGATGGAGGGATGTGTGCAGATTTGTTTTGTATTAGATTAGATAAGACCCCTTTTGTGGGTGTCATTATCGAACCAAAAAGAGGCCCTTTAATCAAATTATAGACCATACAATAAATGTAGAAACATACACATTTAAAGTAGACAAAGAGTGTACATAAGGTCTATCAACCTGAGTACAAATAAACCCCACTTTAGCAAATAAATAGTTGTGATTTTATGTCAACCAAAATAATAATTGACACATTGGCCACACACTATATTGGGATGTTTGGTTTATGCCCACACACTGTTGGGACTAGCATATTTCATGAACAGTGAAGTTAGTGATCATGCTTGATTTTAAGCTTTTGTAGGACATGAAAGGGACCAAATCAATTTTGATAAATACCGCATCACATGATTGCTTCTATTATTTTGATTTAATCCTCAATGGCAACTTATTTCTGGTCTTTCAAATGGTTGAGGACAGTGGCCAGAAAGTGAGTTGTGACCCCCTTGAGGCTTGAAAGTTTGTATTAACAATCGACATATTGTCTTTGGATTAAATATCTCTTTTGTGTCCTAATTCATTTTAAAAGTTCAATTTGTCATATATTTGTCAAGGTATCAAGTTGCTCTAACTTACATAAGTGTTAGATTAGTATTTTTCTCATTCGTCTAGATTTAATTTTCTGACTTTCAACTTCTTCAATCCGTAACTCAAACCAACTGAGCTACTACTTAAGTTAAGAGATCAAATTAATCGATTTTAAAGTTAAGAGATCAAATTGAACTTTTAATACAAGTTAAATGACCAACTAAGTATTATTGAGACAACAAGGACAACTCATAGATAAGTTCATGCAACAACTTGTGCCTTTGTAGACTGGGTCTTCATAATTTACCGTCAAGTTGCCCAAAAGAAGAACCAAGACCAAGTAATGAAAATACAGACGCAGGCAAAATGCAAGGAAAATAACACAAAGCTTCTTATTATAAACATAAAACATGCATCATCAATATAATTCTAGTAAAGATATTTAATGAAAAGTAAAGATAGATGTCCATAGCTATAGATGAATAAACAATGAAAAAAAAATGTACCAAATGAAGTTAGCCTGAAAAATCTACCAAAAAAAAAATAGAGAATGATGATTTTTTTTTTTTTGAAATAAAAAGAGAATGATGATATAAACAAAAAAAAAAGTATCATCACATTATGTCATCGCTTGAAAGAGAAAATAGAATTAAGTGTTTGTTTGATATTGTTGTGAGTTTGG
>Ga0228711_1010345_pt1 | contig 12299 bp, 10 predicted proteins | sample MedpolnodulmetaG_2_FD_177996 | JGI IMG/M metagenome (GOLD analysis project Ga0228711, IMG submission 177996) | Root nodule microbial communities from Medicago polymorpha collected in Santa Monica, California, United States - brown nodules | ecosystem: Host-associated > Plants > Roots > Nodule...
GGTGGGTGGGTGTGTGCCTGCACACACTCCGACGCTCAAGTCAGTAAGATATTATAATGGGGGTTGAGGGAAAAGATAGATTCTAACTTGGGGACTGCGAAGATTCCATTTTATAAAGAGGTGGGTGTTTACAGAGCCGTTGTAAGGCACACGTGTTCTCGACGGTTACGAATTCGTAGGATGTGTAACCGTCGAGGAGAGATTCACGGGAACGTGGAAGTAGACATTACAGTTCATTTGAACTAGTCTCAGTTGCTTTGAGCACCTCCCCCCTCTCGCGGAGAGGGGCTGTGTTGCGAGTAATATCGCCAAATGTGGAATTTGTGTTGTGTTTGCATTGGGCCTAAGTAAATGGGCCTCATGGCTTTAGCCGGTCCATAACAGTAGCCCCCCAAGTCGTTGCACTTGGTAAAAAGTAATGACTTTAAATGAGCAAGGGAACTACTCGTGGAAGCCTTTTATGGAGATGTTACCCTGAACTCAGGTAAACAGAGTAGTGCGAGGGAAATGCTGATCCCAGTGGCAAAACCTCTTGATATACATGCGATGGAACTGTATAGCTCGCAAGAGGATGCCTCACAAGTTCTACAATGATCGAGCTGAATAGGTGGAGAGCATGTAGGTATCTCATAACCTATTATATCTGTGACTATGTTGATATTAGGGTTAACGATGTCGTCAACAAGGATATGCTTGCTTTGATTCTGACTATGCTCGTCAGACGGCGTGGAGCGAACTTATTAGTTCGTATAAGATATGCTCGTTTCTTATGTGTCCGTTTGTTATGTTGAGAAATTAGAAAGATTCCCTCGTCAGAAAGTTAATCGTCGGTCATTCAACAATTTAATATAGGAAAATAACTTATTCTCCTTTCTTATACCATAAATATAGAAAAACAGTTTATTCACATCTCTTTTAATCTCACTAATTTATATATGATTTAAAATAAAAATATTGTAGCAGAAACGTTCCTCAAGATACCCAAAATTCCATCACGAACATATTAGATGTGAAAGTCATCATAGGTAACGATAATTATCTAGCCTTATTCTCGATGGAAAGAAGAAATAAGCAAGCAACTTTTAATTTCATCAAGGACAATGTATGGAAAAGAAAAAAATTCTTGGATTAGTAAGTGTTTATCAAAGACCAAAAGCGACCAGGTTATGATAAAATTCATGCTTCAATCAATTTTGTCTTACATGATGTGTATCTCTTTTACTTATGAGTTCTATTACTAATACCATCGAGAATATGATGAATTCATTCTGGTGTGATAATGGAGGTGCAAGAAATCGTTGCACACATAAAATGCATGGTAGCCTGGTATAGGTCTCAAGGACCTCATGGCCTTTCATTTTGCGATGCTCGGAATCCAAGGGTACGGATGTTTCAAATAAACTCATATGCTTTGGTCTCTAGAATCTTTAAAGCTAAGTATTTTCATCACGATACCTTTTTGTCATCTTCCTTAGGTTACATTCCCAACTATGTGTGGATAAGTATTTAATTTCCAAATTTACGGTGCATGGGGGGTCTAGATGGTGCAGTGGATAATGTGATAGCATCCTCATTTTGGTATAGTACATAAGTCGAGAAACAGTAAGGAAATGAGTAACAGTGAAGCAGGTTCGACAGTTGTGTGGTGTCAAAAACGACAAAGAGATTGATACAAGTCGAACATTGTAAGGGTGAGAAAAATAAAAAAAATGGGGGTTTGAATTTTGTTGGTTTATTTTTGTGTATTTGAAATGTGACCTCGTTGACTTGTCTCCGATTAAACTCAATAAGGTTTACTAAATAAGACATACAAAAAAATTTACATTCGAAAAAGGCAGAGCCAAATTTAGTTATATCGTTCCTTCATTTCATGAAATAGTTAACAATCTTTTTTAAATCAAAGTCGAAGTTGTCAAGATGTAAATCCCGGATCCAATATATAAGAGGGTAAAGGCCAATGCTTCCCCATATCAACATAATATACCGTTGATACACATTGTTTTAGCGAGAAAAAATGTGCCATCTTCATCTCTAATAAACATACATATTCCAATTTTATTATGTTGCAAAGAGAAATATGTATCAATGTGTTAGACCAAGATTAGTTAGAGAGCAACATCTCTTAGGTTTTGATGATAATGAAACATCTGAAAACAATTGGATACTCTAATGTGTGTTTAAGTGTGCATGAAATTATAAGCAATTAAGGAACAAGAGGTTTTTATCATTTTTAATCAGAAAAAAAATCAAAATTCACAGCTTCTAAAACGGGAGAGATTCTTATCGTTGTTTATATATAAGTATATTTCAGATTATATAATCTATTATAAGTATATTTTGGATTATATAATCCGAACAACAAGGGTATTTGAAAACAATATAATGCGTGTGAGAAAGAGGGATGTAGGGTTGGAAAAGTAATAACCTTTTTATTTTATTTTATGCAAAGTGGTTTCAAACCAAAAAATACAGAAGCCCAATGAAAAGAATATGCCAGAGACACTGAACTGAACGGTTGAACCCTATAAATTGAACTGAACCCTAACGTGTATGTCTCACTCCTTCGTGAAGCACCACTCCCTTTCATTGCCAGAGAAAAACGTTAAAACCTTTCAATGGCTGATATTCCATGGGAATTATTCACAATAATCCTCTCCCTCTTACCGGTAGAATCCATACTCCGGTTCCGTTCAATGTCAAAATCAATTCGAACCTTAATCGACTCCCATTACTTTATCAACCTTCACCTACAAAATTCCCTTAAGTTCAACTTCATTCTCCTCCGCAACTACTCCGACTTCTACAGAATGGATTTCCCTAACCTAACCAGTAGCTTTAAAGTCAACCTTCCTATCAAGCTTTACAATAAGGGCATCGAACTTCTCGGTTCATGCAACGGTGTTATCTGCATCTCCAACCGCGTTAACCAATTTGCTTTCTGGAACCCTATCACCGGTAAACGTCAGATTTTGCTTTATCTCCATATCCCTCTCCAATATGGATGCCGCGAATTTGGCACCGTTCACGGTTTCGTTTTTGATCAGTTGGCCTGCGATTATAAACTTGTTAGTATCTCACTTTTCTACGATAGACAAGACCACACTTATTTCACACAGGTGAGACTCTTCAGCTCAAAAACGAACTCGTGGAGAATGCTTCCCAGAATGCCGCCGTATAACCTTTGTAAAACTCCTGTATTTGTTGATAATTGTCTACACTGGATTCAGTTTCAGAATCCAGGTCAGATTCAACATTATTTAATAGTCGCGTTTAATTTAAAACGAGAGATTCTCAATGAGGTTCCTCTTCCTGAAATAGGAGTGGCAGCTAACAAACGTGGATTAATAATTGATGTTTCACTTTTGGGAGAGTGTTTATGTATGACCGTGAATTATAGTGTGTATTATCAAACTACTAAGAGTGATGTTTGGGTGATGAAAGAGTATGGAGTTAGAGATAGTTGGTGTAAATTGTTCACTTTGGAGGAATGGAATTTCAATGCACCTTTGACATCTTTAAAGCCTTTAGGTTATTCTTCTAGTGATAGAAGTAAAGTTTTGTTGGAAGTCGATCGTAAGAAGCTATTTTGGTATGATATCAATAGGGAAATAGTTACATCTGTTCTGGGAATTCCTAATTTTAATGAAGCCATGATTTGTGTTGAAAGCCTTCTACCACCTTTTGATAGCTATGATGTAGTAAGGAGAACAAACAGAAGTTGCAATGCGAAAGAAAAAGGAAGAGAAGGTACTTCTTATAGTTTAATTATCTGAATTTTTGCTCTCTATAAGTTATATCTATTGAGTTCAATGGTCCCATCATATATGAAGCACGGACACTCGTCGGATTAGACGACGACACCGACACATATAATTATACTGAATTATGCGATTTTCTCAAATTATTAGTCGTGTCCATATCCGTGCTTCATAGTTGAGAAATTAATTTTGGACATCAAATTTTTTAATCAAACACCGAGTTTCTTTGGTTTTTGTGTAGTTTTAAAATGTATAAGTTATAGAAGATAAAAAGTAAGAGAGATAGAAATAAACATGTATTGTATCACTTACTATTTGTAATTTGATGTTGAAATGACAAAACTGTTTTTTATTATAGGTCAAATTGAATAGCCCTTCGTGTCCCAAAATGGATGTTGAAAGAAAGCTAAGGAAGAAAGAGTGATTTGCAGATGAAACCAGATAATCAAGTTGTCTCTTGTGATTCAAAATATGATTTTCGAAGATTTTGTTATGGTCGTAGAACTTTGATAGTGATAAATTTTCTTTAGAGATCACCTCTAGGATTTTTTTTCTTTTTTTCTTTTATGGATTATGGTTTCGATGCTCTTGATAATTCTTATGGATTATATATCACTTTAAAACTGATAAAAGCTATTTTGGCAGAATTTTGGCACAGGCATGTAAAAGCATGAGCATAATATCAATATTAAAAATGGTTGATTTAGAAAATTTGTGTTTTTGTACTCTAAATTGAGGAAAGGATGTAGACTTAGTAACGATTTTGGTGTCTAGATGGAGCAATCTCTTTTTGGTTTGCTATTTTCATTTTTAGTATTTGGGTGCAATCAATATTGCATGTTTAAAAGAATAAGTGTTCAAGGTTTTAACTCTTTCTAAGTGTAATGATTATTAAATTCTTTAATTGTTTGTTTGAACCCTTTTGTCATTAAGAGTTTAGTTTTAACATGAATATTGAGGACAATTTTGACTTGTTTTAGATTATTATTGACTCAGCTTGTAACCAATGGTGAACAAGAAATACCCATTAAGGCTTCTAGTCTATAGGCTCCTAATTATTATCCATAAATTTTGAACAGATTTCTAAAAACAATTCTGAGACAACTCATCAAAAAACCTATTGTTTTGTTTTTGTGGATATAACCTATTGTTTTGAAATGATCATACCATTACGCTGTGCTTTTTTGGAAAGTGTTTATAGCCAAATGTTAGAGTGATATTATATAATTATTGGAATTTCTAAACGGAGTATTGCTATTTATCTAGAGAGTTTTTATCAAGAATTTATCAAGAAAATGTCCTAATCAATTAAATTTGTTATTTTGCGGAAATCAAAGGAGGTAATGGTGTGTACTTAAAGAAAGATGTTAACAAATACACTGTCTTTAAATTTTCTTGATAAATTTTGTCACTGTATCTATCATTTCCCTTCTAAACGTGTGTTGCATGATTTTGGAACGTATTTTTTATTTATTTCATTTTATAGTTTTTATTGAGAATAGGAAGATCAAGTATGAATATAATACTCTGTCAATGATGACTACTTTGATTTCCATTGCAACTGTGATGGGTAATGCTTCGTTATAAGAAACTATGTCTTCCTCATCCCATATTTATAAGTGAATCAATGTTTAAGGTTTTTCCTTTACCAAGGTTTTATCCCATTAAGTTGGGTGGTTTTTTGGTATTGGTCGTCTCTCCAAATTTGTACCTTGTCATTGCTATCATTGGATTCTTTTCCATTCTATTGCTTTTAAAAACACAAGAGAAAATGATTAAGTAAGATGCATTTAAAGGCAATGCTATTAGTTTTTCTTGTTTTTGTTGAACCGACACCAATTGAGTCATTGCTTCAATTTAATTTTTAGTAATATTGTGAACTTTTACTTGTTAGAGTTTTGAAGAGTTTCAAGTATCGATCTACCTTTGATCACATGAAACAACGTTAGTCGTCGAATTTCGCACACCCGTGTTCGCACTACATGGCATTTTCGTAGGAATTACCTTTTATCGTCTAAAAAATGTGTAGACCATTTTCATGTTTTGATTCTCGTATCCAATCTTATATGTCAAATATCAAATTTCACCTTTTAAGACTTAATTTGATGTCTAAAAGGATGTAGTTAAGGACTAAGGTTTCTTAGCTACAACTACAAGCACGAATAACAATATGATTGGAATAAGACTTGAACGCCATAACAAACAGAAAGAATTAAATTAGGATTAACGAAAATATATCATTGAATTTCTCTCACAATCTCAAGACAAAATAATTTACTCACTCATGATCATTGTAAATGTAGAAAAATAAAATAAAACATTGAACAATATAAAAAACCTGAATTTTATTGAATGTAGAAATTGCAAAGCAAAGAACTAGATGAAAATGAGAGAAATCTAAAGTTTCCAAGTGTGAAGTGATGATAGTGCTAAGCTTCCAAAAACAAAAAGTAATTTGCAGAAGAATGCCTCCAAATTATGATCTCTACATGAATGCTGCAATATACACTTTTATGATCCTCCGGGCAAGAACAAAAGGCACAATTTAATTTTCAGTAATATAGTGAACTTTTATAACTTGTTAGAGTTTTGAAGAATTTCAAGTATCGATCTACCTTTGATTATATGAAACACTTTTGGAGTCTCCCTTTAAACAAGACAAAAACAAGAAGGTTTGTAGAGATCACTTGATTGCCTGCACTCAAACTATTCATTGTAGATGCAAATATTTTTTATAGAATGCTATTTCTTTTTTCCACATTTAAGAATCTTGTGATTCTTGGATCGGAGGTCATATGATTTAGAGTAATGCTTAACATCGCGAAATATTGTTTCCCGACTAGTTCACGAAACATGCATATTATTACTTTGAGACCAAACTAATACCACTTTTTAATCACCTGATACAATAAAAGGGTCCTACTACTATCTATCATAATGGGAAAAACGATTGGAAATAATAAAATTAGTTTTAAAGATGAAAATAATTTGTTTGTCCAAAGCCTGGGTAGGTGGTGGAGTAAAGTTTTGGATGGACAACCACGTGTGTTTGCAAGTGAACAAAATCAAAATGGATAAGTCTTGTAGTGTGCCAGACTAACTTTACTTCAATTGGTAATTGATTTGAATACTTTTTCGAGAATTAATAGCTATACAAAAGTGTTTCGTGATCAGTTCGTGAGGAATTATGTCGGGAGATATAGCAGTGCTCTATGATTTAATTTAGATTTTAAGTTCAGTATTTTTTATTTAAAAAATAAAATTTATATTAAAATTTTGACCTTCTAAATTCAACTTAACAGTTTTTTTTTTTTTTTTACGTTAAAGACAATTTTATTAACGAAAGTATGGCAATAAATCCAAAGCTAAAATTGCAAAAATACAAGGCGGAGTTTCTTCGATCCATATCCAACTAGCATATTTAGCTAAATAATGAGCAGTTTAGTTAGCTTTACGCTTAACATGCAAAAAAAATTAAACTACAGTTTTAAGGGTAGTTTTTGACTCAACAACCATGGTTATTTTGAATGTGTAAATGTGTTGAAAAATCAAGGGGGCTAAGAATTATATTTTTTCAAACAATATTTAGACTTTTTCTAGTCTTGTCTCATATAGTTCTTGTTACACCCAATTTAAAAAAAAAGACAATAATACCAAAATTGCCCTCTTTATGTAAAAATTTTAAAACTTTTTTTCATTATCATTGTTAGGTCCATAGATATGTATTGGTTGCATTTTGTTAAAACAAGAGTTCCAGCAAGATGTCTTGACATGTTGGTACGACATCATAGTGTGTCTTGTTCCGTTTTCTTGGAAACTATGTTTAAGCATGATATTCTAGAAGATTTGTTTCATGTGAAGAGTTGACCAAGAAGCGTATTGGTTCTAGAAGCAGAGAAAGGTGGTTTGTACTTAGCGTGTTTCTTAAGTATGTTGCAACATTTAAGGAAACATCTGATCTGCTTCAAGCCCATTCTGCAATCAGGCTATATAAAGGAAGACTCAAGACCTAATTCAGTAATGAAGCTACAATTTACAAAAGAGTCAATTAGGGTTTTTAGTCTATCTTTGTTATTTGTCAGCCACTTTAGTATCACTTTGATATTTGAGTTGGACTGTGTAGTTGAGTTGTAAAACTCTGAATCACTCAAAGCTTTTAAACACGATTTGATTCTTTGTTTAGGAGAGTGTCTCCATTATGTTGTTACTATTGGGTCGATCACTGGATTGTGATTGAGAGGAAGTGAGAGGGGGATCTCATATCTAGGAAGAGTCTTAGATAGAAATTGCACGGATAGTGATTAAGTTAGAAGCTAGTAGACTGGAGAGAGTTTTTATGTATTCTTCGAATTGATACTACTATAGTGAATTTCCTTCCTGGCTTGGTAGCCCCCAAACGTAGGTGAAGTTGCACCGAACTGGGTTAGCAAACAACTTGTGCCATTTTACTTTCTGCATCATTTACTTTAAATTGTTGTTTGTTATCTATGTTATCACGATGTCTTGACATTGCACTTTTCTGGACATCGTGTATAACATCTTTACTACGTGCGAGAATTTCAATTGGCATCAGAGCAGACAACCTGTTTTGTTTCTGGGTGAGGAGGACAAGTTAACAGACCACCTATCCTGGATGGGTCCAACTATGATTACTGGAAAGTGCACACGGTGGCATTCCTTAAGTCTATTGACAGTAGGACGTGGAAAGCCGTTCTAAAAGGTCGGGATCATCCTCTAGTTAAGGATAAAGATTGTAAGGACATAACTGAGCTGAAACGTGAAGAAGAGTGGTCAAAGGAGGAAGATGGCCTTGCTCTTGGAAACTCCATGGCTTTGAACGCCTTGTTCAATGGGGTTGACAAAAATATGTTTAGATTGATAAAAAATTGTATTGTGGCCAAAGATGCTTGGGACATCCTAAGAACTACACATGAAGGTATATCAAAGGTAAAAATTGCAGTTGATTACCACAAAGTTTGAAAGTCTCAAGATGAAAGATGATGAATTTATTCAAGTCTTTCACATGAACATCCTTGACATTGTTAATGCCTCTGGTGCTCTGGGAGAAAAAATGATTGAAGAAAAGCTGGTAAGAATGATTCTTAGGTCTCTCCCTAAAATTTTTGACATGAAAGTGATTGCTAATGAAGAAGCCCAAGATATAAAGAACATGAAAGTAGAAGAACTTATTGGGTCACTTCAAACTTTTGAGATGGCCATCAGTGATAAGTCTGAAAAGAAAAACAAAGGGAATTGATTTTGTGTCCATCACTAGTGATGAAGAAATATATCAGGCTATGGTGCTTCTTGGAAGACAATTTAACAACAATATGAAGCGAATGGGTAGAGGATGAACACCAAATGTAAAGAACATCTCTTCTGATATCAGGAAAAACTTTGATTCTTAGAGAAAGACTAAAACTGAAGAACAACTTAACCAAGGGAAAGGTCTTCAGTGTTATGGGTGTGAAGGTTATGGCCATCTCCGGTCTTGTTTGGTATTTGCATTGGCTGCATTATTGCTAAAACAAATATCCTTGTCTGTGTTGTTGAAACCAATCTTCCAACATGTGCTTAGGCATCTCTGTAACATGTTGGACACGATGTTCCAACATTCTGGAACGGTTCAGTGTGCCTGAGTTCATGGCTATTTGTATGCGCGCCCTTTATTGTTTAAGGAAACAATATTTCCTTATCTTATTGATCAATCAACGCGCATATCTTTACAGAATCAGTTGTGGAATATTCCTAATGTAGTGTTTATATTTTAGGAAATATCTGTATTTGTTTTGGACGATCCTAAAGATGTTTCGACATTTTAGGACTTTCTATATTTGTTTCTAATTTCTGTTTTGCAGATTAGTTGAACCGATCTGCTTTGTTCTGAAGCCCAACTAAGTATTTGGCCCAAGCTGCTTCAGTATATAAACAAGACTTCAAGACCTAATTAATCATTCAAGCCGTCATTCTAAAATGTTTAGATTTTTAGGGTTTTGAGTCTACACGTGCTCTACTCTTGTATCATGTTGATGCAAGTTTAGAACCTTTATTGTGAGCCTTTCTTGTATCGTTTGTGATACATGTTTAGGACTGTGTGTTGAGTTTGATACTCTTGTGTACTACACCGAAGTTGTGAAACAAGGTGCTAGTTGTTTGTTTGAAGGTAACTTCATCATTGAGTGTGTTGTTTGAGGTCTGATAGGTTAAAGGGGTTGTGACTGACCATAGAATAGTGAGATGGGATCTCATATCTATGAGTTCCTAGGTTGAAGTCTATACGGGTAGGTCCTAAGTCTTTAGTGTAAACAAGGAGTTTGTTGAGAACTATAGAATAAGGACTACACTAGTGGATTTCCTACCTGGCTTGGTAGCCCCCAGAGTAGGTGTGTTTGTCACTGAACAGGGTCAACAAACTCACTGAGTTCTTTACTTTCTTGTCATTTATTTTCTTGTTTTTATTTCTTCTTATTACGTGATGTTGGTACATTGAACGGAACATTATAAAAGTTGAAACATCATACAGAACATTTTAAAACAAGTGTGCTAGAATTTCAATTGGCATCAGAGCTGGCACCCTGCCTGTTTTAGGGTAAGCTCCAGGGAAGTTTATTTCTAGCCTGATGGATAAGGAAGGAGGATTTGTGAATAGACCACCTCTATTGGATGGGTCAAACTATGATTATTGGAAATCACGTATGAGTGCCTTCCTTAAGTCAATTGATAGTAGAACATGGAAAGCGGTTCTGAAAGGTTGGGAACATCCTGTGGTACTTGATGCAGATGGTAACAAGACAGTTGTTTTGAAACCAGAAGAAGAATGAATTGTTGTTGAAGATGAACTGGCTCTTGGAAATTCCAAAGCTTTGAATGCATTATTCAACGGGGTAGACAAGAACATGTTCAGATTGATCAAACAATGCACTGTGGCTAAGGATGCTTGGGAGATTCTCAAAACTGCACATGAAGGTACTACCAAGGTAAAAAGTGCTAAATTCCAACTTCTTACTACAAAATTTGAAAATCTGAGAATGTTGGAGGATGAGAGCATTCAAGATTATCACTTGAATATTCTTGATATGGCAAATTCATTTGAGTCTCTTGGATAGAAAATTTCTGATGAGAAACTTGTGAGAAAAATTCTCAGATCTCTACCTAAGAGGTTTGACATTAAAGTTACTGCTATTGAGGAGGCTCAGGATATCTCTAGTTTGAAGGTTGATGAATTGATAGGGTCTTTGCAAAATTTTGAAATGACTGTCAACAACAAGACTGAAAAGAAGGGCAAGGGGATTGCTTTTGCATCTAGTGTCGATTCTGATGAGACTCAAGAAAATAATGAAGATGATGAAGATATGACTAAGTCACTTGCACTAATCGGAAGGCAGTTCAGAAAGATCTTTGAACAGTTTGACAGAAGATCTAGGTCAAATGGTCAGAACATCGGACCCAACATTGACAATCAACCAAGTAAAAAGAAGATGGTGAGATCTGATGAGAAGAATTCTCAATACAAGGGTGTGCAATGTCATGAGTGTGAAGGATATGGTAATATCAGAATAGAATGTGCTACTTTTCTTAAGAAACAGAAGAAAAGTTTGGTTGTCTCATGGTCAGATGGAGATGACTTTGAGGATGAAGGGAAAACAAAATCTGCTAATCATGTCTCTGCCTTAACTAGTAGAATTATGTCAGACACAGAGTCTTGTGAAGAGGAGATGACTTATGATGAGCTTGTTGTATCCTACTATGACCTGATTGCTAAAAATGCTAAATTAACCCAAAGGGTTGAGGAACAGGTAAAAGAGATTGCTCTACTGCATGATGAAAGGTTTGACAATCTAGCTCATATGTCAGAACTCAATGATGAGTTATCAAAATTGAACTCTCAACTTGAGCATATGAAGAAACTTGATGGAATGATGACAGCAGATTCAACAAGGAGCTAGCAAATGTTCAAACATTTGAAGGAACCTTAGACCAAGAAGAAACCAAATTCTTGGGTTTGTGATCACTGTAAAGGGAAAGGTCATATTAGACCTTATTTCTTCAAACTGCATGGAGAGTCAAAGCAAATTCAGCAAAAGTATCAATACTGGATTAATTGCTCACACATCTCTAAGAGCATCATCTAAAGAGGACTGATACTTTGATAGTGGTTGTTCAAGACATATGACTAGAGTAGAAAAATATCTAGAAGATGTGAGATCTTATGCAACCAGCTATGTTACTTTTGGTGATGGAGCTAAAGGAAAAAATATAGGAATTGGTAACCTAGTCAAACATGGTTTACCGAGACTTGATGATGTGTTGCTAGTTAAAGGATTAATTGTCAACTTAATTAGCATAAGTCAGCTGTGTGACCTAGGACTGCAAGTAAAATTCACCAAGGTCCAAGGACAATTGCTATCATAGGGTTGTTGAAGCAAAAATCTTTTTGATGAATGTTTTAATGATAACAAACCTCGTGGAATAAATGATAAGTTTTATGAATGGTGATCTACTGATGTTTGCACTTGAGTTTTTGTTAAAAAGAACAGGAAT
>Ga0228711_1010347_pt1 | contig 12297 bp, 9 predicted proteins | sample MedpolnodulmetaG_2_FD_177996 | JGI IMG/M metagenome (GOLD analysis project Ga0228711, IMG submission 177996) | Root nodule microbial communities from Medicago polymorpha collected in Santa Monica, California, United States - brown nodules | ecosystem: Host-associated > Plants > Roots > Nodule...
TTTTACGTTAAAAGAAAATGGCTAAAGTATGATTAAAGTTGATTGCAATTTGACTTACGAAAGAATAGAAAATAAAGGATCACTTGATTTTTGAATCAAGGTTTGTTTATGAAAATATTTTTTGTGACTTTGTTATTTGCATGTTTTTTGTTGTTTTTGAACGATAAGACTAAAAATTAAACTAACGGAGCAAGGAAAGTAAAGCGTAGGTACCTCATGGTGGTGTTGGACCACCGCGAGGACCTTTAACCTAAACTAGAAGCAAAATAAAAGGCATACACCCACACACGCACACATGCACCTACGACTATTACATAAAACCTATTATACATTCTAAGGTCTGCAATAAAATAAATTACATCAAGGCCTATCTTTACATCCTAAATTATGTGCAAAAAACGTAAATAAATAAATAAATTACATTGGAGCCTACATACACTTTCTAAATGACTAAAATGGAGAAATAAATATACAATGAATAATGAAAGCATGACGATGATGAACCTAAACGAACAAGGATGCATGGGAATAATACTTGAAATGCAAAGCCAACGAAACAAAGGAACAAACGCGGAAAAGGAATTAAATTACAGCAGGGGGGGTGCAGCAGTATTCAGGTAGACGCAAACAGCAAGCAGAAAATAAAGCAGTAGAGAGTTGGGACAAAGAGCAATTTCGGGATTGGGCCTAGAGGACAGGTTGGGGCCAGTTCGGTTCAACCCTGGGTCAGACCCAGGAGAACTGAACCGATTGGGGAGTATATATGGGTTGTAAACCCAATTTTCCTCATTTTTCCTTGTCTTTCTCTCTCTTCTCCTCCTATGCTCTCTTCTCTCACCTCAAGTTTCTTCTTCTTCTCTGGCGAAGTAAGGTGGCGGCGGTGCGGTGGCCGGCCGATTTAGACGGCGGCGCCGCCGCCGGAGTTGTAGGAACAACTCCTTTTCTTAAATTTTTTTCACACTTTCTCTTCTACACCTTCCCCTCTACTCGATTCTAAACTCAAAATCCCCAAACACTAACCCTAATTCTCTAGATCTAAAAAAAGAAAAAAGGGAGAAAGAAAGTTACCTCTGACTCGAATCGACGGTGACGGTTCAGTGCGACGGTTTGGTTGCGGTTGATGATGTTTTGGATTAGGTTCTGGTGTGATGTTGGTAATGATACGTGACAGTGTTGGTTTTGTGCGGTTGCCGTCCGTTTTGAGGCGCTTCCGTATCTGTTGACTGGGGTACGGTTGTGTCTTGAATCGTGACTGGTTTGCGTTGTTGTTTTGGTGCTGTGTCGAAACTGTTGTTGTTTAATTATATTGATTTACCTGTGGGTTTGGATCGGCAGTGCTGGACTATGACTTGTGTATTGCTGCTATGAAAAATAGTTGAATTTCGGTCGTTTTTGTGCGTTGAAATTTGTAGGGTTTTGATGATTTTTGGCTGTGCAATTTTCGGTCCCTAACGTGTGTGTTTGCAGGTTCCTTTTATAGTCCCTGGGTTGTGCTGGAAATGTGAACAGATGTGGATAGAGCGTTGCTTGAATTGGGGAGGAGAAACTGAATTTTGAGTAACTTGTTCCTGAGTTTGTGATGCAGAGGCGTGTGATACTTTCATTTTGGATTTGGACTGACCTTTTGGATATGGACAAAAACAAACTAAAAAGAAGATAAAAACTAAAACGAATAATAAAAAGATAAGGTATTTCAAAGTTTAATAAAAAAAGACAATAAAGATTTTTATAAACAAAATTAAAGTTAACTAAAGAATTTAAATAAAGATGGCAATTAAAAAATAAAGATAAAGTGAGAAGAGGACCCGACTCGGAATCAAAAATGAGGTATTTTAAAATACCTCTCTGCCGAAATTTTCACTAAAAATCAGAGATTGATCAGATTAAACTGCGTACAAACGTAGGGCCCAATGACATGTGTCAGTGACAGTTTGGGTCAAAAATTGGGGTATGACACAAGTGTTCAACCTCAAACAAATTTCTTTGTAATTCTGTTTGAATAGAAGTCTCTTGATTTAGTTCTTGAGCATAGGAAGTCTCTTGATTAAGTTCTTGAGCATAGGAAATCTCTTGCAGTTGTGCTTGAGTAGTTTGAAGTCTCTTGCTAGTTTTAGCAGTGAGCAGTTGTAATCAGATATTACATTTTTAGTGAACTCTCCTTGGAAGTGCAAGGGGGACAGAACTACTTCCAGTTTGTGGAAGGAACCTGTATAATTGCTTTGTGTCTTTCCTCTCTCTCTCTCTCTCTCACTATTTTATCCGCTGCATTTAGATTCTGAACATCACCTCAGAAGCTGAATTCTATCTGCTTCTGATCAGTGACTTCAGTAGGAGAAAACGAAGAAAAAGCTAACACAATTCAACCCCTCTTCTTGTGTTTTTCTCACCTTTAATTTTGTCCTTTCAGAACCAATACTTTGATTATGACATGATAAATTTTAGTCTATGATCCTGCATACTTGAACAAATATTAGCATATCTAATTGAACTTTGAATACCTTGTTATCATCAAAACCTAAGAGACATTGTTTTAACTTACTTTGTTCCAACAGTTCGTGGGTATAAAATATTTCCATATTAGAGGGGATTAAGGTGTATGTCAATGTGGCAAACCTTAGCATAATTTTTTCTTAAGGGGTGTTTGTTTCATGGTCGTGAAAATTATTCCTAAGCTTGACAAAAAAAAATTCTAAGAATAAGGAGATTATAAAGATGGATTTATAAGAAAGTTAAAAAATTAATTCTCACACGTAAACTATTTCCAGACCAAAACAATTTCCTTTTTCCTTGATTTTATTCCCCAAAAAATGGATGGGAATAAAACATTCTCGTGAAAGTGTGAATAAAGTTTAGGTTAAATTACACCAAAGGTCTTTTAAGTATTTTAAGTATAATAAGTTGATCATTTAAGTTTTTTTCGTACCACTTAGGTCCATTGAGTTATTTAATTATAACTTTTAAACGTCGAATAACTTATATTTTTATGATCGGAAATTTCTCAAATCGTTATAGTTAAATAACTTAAACGAACTTAAGTGGTATAAAACTACTTTAAGGATCAACTTAGTCCCTGTTTGGTTACACGGTGAGAGCTACCCAACGCGCGTCTAACATCGTAAAACGCACTTTCGACATGTTTGGATCTCCAGCCAAACTCTACCGCCACCATGATTTTCTTCTTCGGAATCGATTCTTCTTGAAGTTGGTCTTCATAGCTTCTTGAAATCGAGTCTTCCTACCGTGGAAATAGACAACATCCATTTGTCCCTTTTGCCCTTGGATCTCATCACTTCCTCTCACAAACCTTTTATATTTGAAAAATACTTTCACCTATCTGAAAAATTCGTTGCTCTATGTTTCTGTTGATTAAAGTCTGCGTGATTTTTTTTGCTGCTGTGAAATTTCATTTTTTTTGTATGTTGCAGAAATAAGGTTGAAGAAGACACTGTTGGGCAAAGAAACTGTTTTTTTTTTCTTTTTTTCTTTCTCTAGACAGGCCCATCACAAAGGCTTTCTTGGTTAAGATGGCCCAAATTCCATTAATTTTTATGTTTTATAAAATAATAATATGAATTTAAGTTGCCGACTGTTTCTTTTAATTTAGTAAAAACAATGTTTTTTTTTTAATGATCTCTATACAATTGTATTAAACTTAATATGGCAACATAAAATTAAATAATTAAAAACGGGAATTAAATTTGTAGAAAATAAAGAAAGAAATGAAATCTAGTTTAAAATCCACACAACAAATTAAAACCCATTTTGGTCATTTCCACACCTAAAAGCAATTTTAACACAAAATATCCAAACAATTTCATACAAATCACTTCTATTGTAAAGGTATCCAAACATAAATCACTTTACATTGAACTCATTTTTATCTAAAATCAATTCTGTAAAATCAATTCAATCAAAATCAATTTTCTCCACCGCAGAACCAAACACACGCTTGAGGTGGTAAGAAAACATGAAGAACCAACTTCTTACAACTAGATAACTCAAGGACAAAATTTTGTGTTTAAATTTAAGGTTCTTCACTCATGTTTTCATATGAATTTTATATTCGGTGCTTGAAAATTCATATTCAAACAGAGCCAAAAAACAAAAATGAGATGAAAAAGTAAAATTAAATGACAAAATCATTATTTAAAATTAAAACGAGCGACGACAAATGTAATTTTGTCTAATTAATATTATGGATGCGGGACAACTACAAGAGACGAAAACAAATGTGTGATTGAAAATTTGAGAGTGTGTGTACTATGTGAGTCGAGTAGAGAAACTTCTAATATTTCTATTTGATGATAGATGAGTGTGGGTTCGTCCCACCTGAGCTTACGTCAGCTGGTACGGACAATGCATAATATATGCAAGGTCCAGAGTTCGAACCCGGACAAAAAAAAAAAAAAAATGAGTGTGGGTTCTATGGTCAAAATTTCAACATATAAACATTTCATACTAAGTAATTTCACAAAACATGGTGGAGGCATGTGCTCCCACTATATGAAAATAAGTTGCATGTTAGATTAAACTCGATTCTTGAAACATACTATTAACAAGAGTGATTATGGTTAGATCAAACATGCAAAAAGATGACCCAAGGTGCACCGGAGTGACCCTTAGCAAAGGGAGAATATTTGAGATTATAGATGGCTTACCTTAATTAGATTGTATTAACACTACAGAAGAATAGTTAAGCATGCAGTAACAAGGAATACACAGCTGTAACACTAACCGGCAAATGCCAGTTACCTTTAGATAAGAAACCTGCTATAGCAGGTCATCACAAAACCTCTATAAAGGTTGATATTGTAACAGAATGTAGCAGAATTGAATACAAGGAATCTATCATCTATGAGATTGAATTGGATCTTCAATACTTGTTCTAATATGGCATCAGAGCTTGTCGAATTCAAGGGCCATCTACCGATTCACGCACCAAGTTCAAAGAGTGCTGCTGGGCGGCCGATTCACGCATCAAAGCCCAAAGAGTGATGGGCGTGACGGGGGTGTATTGGGAAAAACCCATGTCCCACATCACTAAGAATCTTATCAGTGTTGATCAATTTTGCAAAGACAATAATGTCTATTTTCTATTTAATGCTAATGAGTGTCTTGTGAAATCTCAGGAAACTGATGATATTCTTCTCCGAGGGCGTGTAGGATCTGATGGCCTGTATATGTTTCCTGGCCTTGGTCTTCAAGCTGCTAAGTCTTCTATTTCTTTACATTCTGGTCCTTATGTTAATTCTGTCTCTTATGTCAATAATAGCTTTTGTATAACTATTAGCTTTTGTATAGCTAATAGCTTTGATCAGTACATGTGAATTGTTTTGTTGCTTCATGCTTAGTTAGCTCTATCTTTTGTTCTAGACGACCTTGACATTGTTAACAAGATCTTATACACAAGATCTGGTATAGTTAACAAGAATCTGTTATTATAGCTTTTGAGAAATGGAATGTCTAAATTATAGTTTTGATTTAACACTATTTGGTAGCATGTGAGTTATAATTTATTGATCTAGATTGCTTTGTTTACTTTGCTCTATTTCTGTATTCTCGTGTTTAAGTGTATGACCATACATGCATGTTACGTAGAGATTAAAATGAACAAAATTTTATGGCAGGTTTTTGTATTTACTATCTCAAGTTAATTTTCTTTACCAACATCCCACATGTTTGGTCTTGTATCTCAAAAGTGTTATTGTGGAAAGTTGGATTCCCAAAACACACTTCTTCATTCCATATTTTTCCAAACTTTTTGATATTCAGGTATTTAATGTTTATTTCCTACTTTGAGGAATCTTTAACTGGCTTGCAAAATAATATATAAGAGTTTAGTTAAATTTGTTTGATTTTGGCACGTCTAAGAAGTTGTATGACAGCGTTGCGGTTTTCTGCAAAATTGAGACTAGCTGACTTTGAAATATTTGAGTTTCGTTTGGACCATCTTTTTTTCAGTGTCAAGTTCAATGAATTTCATAAGTCTTGCTCTTCATTCTTTCATTCTCTAGAGAAACAAAATGAATAATCTTCTGGTTTATGATACTGCCTAGTAGGAAATATAAATGCAGAAATTGAAAATTTAGAAGGCAGGTATCAATGTACTGATTTTGTATATTAGTAAACATCTTCACAGGTTGGGTTTGATGAATCCAGTTTCTGATGTTAATGTTTTTCTCGCTTTGTTCTTTTATCATGTTTTGAGGTTTGTCTTTGTGACCAAAACATACTCGTAATAGTGATTATTGTGAGACTAATTGCAATAATAGACATAAGTGATTATCACTTGTAGTAGAAAGCAATCATCTGAATTAAAATAGAGTGACGCCTAGTAATATTTTTTTATCGTAGGTTTCACGGGATATACTATATCGTAATATTTACATAATTAATTTTTAATTTTCCTCAAGCAACAAACACTTTAGGGAATCTAGCTTCTCCTCATTCTCTGATTGAATTTGTTGCGAAGCGTTCTCTTTATAACCTGGAGCATGCATACGCCTCTTTAATCCTTCTATTTGCCTGCAAAAAAATAAAAATTCTCCAGTCTATAAGTTCAAGTTGTATTGAATCCCACACAGAAAGAAAAACATGATTATAGGCTTAGACAAGAGTACCAATTCTTTTAGTAAAAGAAAATAGTGTAATTCAAAATGTTTTGCAACAAATTTAAAACTCTGCGTAAAAATGCAAATGGCATTATTTGCAACCTTTTTGTATTTATTACTAGCTATGTTAAAATGTATTTTCAAAAACAATGCGAGATTAACATACTTTTTCAACTCATCTATCTTCTTTTTCTTTCCAAGCTTATCATCTTCAGAATTAATTCCTTCAAGCTCTAAATACACAGAAAGTTTTTCATTTACGACATGATCAGCATATCCAGATCGAACAACTTCAATTTCAGTGATCACCTGTGAATTGTATCATTGGCATTGAAGGTAAAAAACTTGTAATTAATAAAGTTAAATTAATACATGATTAATGACAAATTCACAACAAAATACAAGGATTGCAGATGAGAACACGACAAAGTCATGTGTTCGACTTACAGTCAAAGAGGATAGATTAGCTAGTGTTGCAATCTCCAGTTGATGGCTGTCAATAATCTCTGCAACCTCCTGTGTTCGGCAGACAGTAAAAGCATATTAGATTGAATAATAATCTAATTACTAGAAAAACTAATTTTTGACATTAACAAATACAAAGTACTATGCTAAGGTCATCGCCTCCCACGTACCTGTCACGTCTCTCTTTTGCCAGTGACCTGATAGACTTAACAGTCGATTCAATGAGGTCCATCTCATTCTCTACTCTTTCATTATTCCAGCTCTGAGATTAAAGAAATAATAAAATAGAACAATTAAAGATACAGCCAAACAAATCATGTTCTATTCTCTAATAGTCAATTGATGCACGCCAAACACAAATTTTCTATTAGCAAACGTTTCTCAATTAGGACCATCAATGAAGAGTAAATTAATGTGTATGTATACAAAAAGGATGAACTCAAAATATAGAGCAACGTAATTCATGTTATGAAAAGCAAAATATTAATACAAACTAACCTCTATAGCTGATGGATAATCAGCTATCATGATAGATTCTGCTCTCTTACATTCCCCGGGCGAAGGAAGGCGTTGCCACAATTCTTCCGTGACAAAAGGCATAAAAGGATGAAGCAATCGCAGGCCATTGTCTAGACAAAACCACAAAGTGTCTTGAGCAAACCCTCTTTCAGAAGCAAACTTGGGATCATTGCCAGAAAAGTAAGGCTTGATCACTTCAATAAACACATCACACAATTGATACTGCCACCAAGAATACACAGCAGTGGTAGCTTGCGAGAACTCATACAATTCTAGAGACTTGGTTATTTTCGATATGGTTTTATTCAACACAGATAATATCCACTGGCAGCTAAATGGGAGAGCATCTGAAGTCAAATTTGCATGAGGGATATAATCATCTCCCAGCTTGCTCATAGCAAATCGAACCGCATTCCATAATTTATTGCACCATTGGCGTTACCTAACCACCCTTTGAATATCTAGGTTAATTTTGTCAGACTGAAAAGAAAGAAAAAAGCAATGTTACATAACAAACGTTAACTAAATAGGGGCAAAAAATCATGCAAGCAGTTAGTAACAGATTGACACCTGAGCTGTGTATGAGACCAGCGCAAAACAGAGGGCATCAGCGCCACATTCCTCAATACCATTTGGAAAGTCCCTCTTCTGACCCTCTATGGCAACAGCTAGTTAGGGTCAAGGTTACCACCTTCTAACCTTGTATGTAGACCTTCTAGTGTTATCCCATTTATCACCTCAATGGGATCAATAACATTCCCCAAAGACTTAGACATCTTGCGTCCACGTGCATCACGAATCATGGGGTGCAAATAAATCTGCATATAATTGTAAGTACTTCTGTCAGAAGACCATTGATAAAAAAAGTTAGGCATGAACGAGGTTGGTCTTCATTGATGTACTCTTTGTTTTCTTTTTATGTTTTCATGACAGAGGATCTCTCTAGTCCACCTACTTTCTGAATCTTCTTTTCTGCCTTAATGAATTTGCTAATTTAAAATAGAGAAAAGAAAACAAAAACCTAGGCATCAATGACTAAAAATCACGGTTAATGTTTACTATGTGAGCATGCCACCTGAGTATCAGAAAGATAGTAACCTCACCTTGCTAAAAGGCACATCGCCTCCCAACTTTATTCCTAACATAACCATACGAGCAGCCCAGAAAAAGAGGATATCATGGCCAGTTTCCAATACAGAAGTTGGATTGCCATCCCAGTACAGTCAAAGGGAACAGACCAGAAGAAAACCATGTATCCAGAACGTCAGGGTCACGGATTAAATGAAACTTCTTTCCATTATACCTTTGGTTAGCCTCATCTCTGGCCTCTTCTTCATTTTTTGCCACTACCCAATGGTCGTTGTACGCACCCAATTCCTGCAGTATATCATCCTCTAAAGTGACATACCATGCAGGAATTTGGTGACCCCACCATAGCTGTCGTGAAATGCACCAATCATGTATGTTTTCCAGCCATCTGTAATACACCTTGATTAAAACATGGTTGTATCATACAAATAAAGGCGAGTGAGAAGATAACAGAAACGGGAGCCTGCCAAGCTGGCCACCACAAAATTGTGGCATATGTGTAATAATATAAATAAAATAGACTCCACTCCGTTTACCAAAAAAAAAAGAGTGGTTGACTCTACTCCAATAACAGCATCCAACAATTTTCCTTCTGTGTTTGACGAATATATTTGGTTGAGTGTAAAAATCCAGAGATGTTGACGTTATTAGAATAGGAAGAAGGAAAAGAGAGAACATATTTTCAATCTATAAAATGTAATATTGATATATTTTGTACAATTAACAGTATAACAAAATACAATTCACTAACCTCTATTTTGCTAATAAATAGACTCCAAACTATAAGGAAAGAAATCACCACTCCTAAGAGATGAACTAAGATAGTCTAAAATATCTTCAATATAATAATATGTTTTGAGATCTTTTCTATATCTTTTCACAAAAGGAAGCAGTGACAATTAATTGAATTGACTATATCAATACTTCTTCAGCCTGATCAGTTTCAGTCTTGTGCTCTACCGGTCAAACTCAAACTCAACATTTCTCACTAAAAATTAAAAAGATAATGATACTATAATTGAACAGAATCTAGAGATGTCAAAACATATATAAGGGGTGGGCTCAAGCATTATGGTTTAAATCATAGACCACATTTCAGAAGAATGCTCTCAAAAATAAGAACAGTAGCTGTTCGCTATAAGAATTTATAAAAGAAATATAAGCACCTCTTCCAATCAGCCACATATTGTTTCGGAATAATCTCTACCCTTCTGTTTTCCTCATCTGTGACAGCATGAAGAGCCTCCTTTGCAATATCATTGCAAATGACATACCATTGCGGCTTTAGGATGGGCTCTATCACATCACGGCTTCTTGAACATACACCAAGGTGCATCTCATTGTCTTCAGAACCTCTATAAAGACCCTCGATGAAAGGAAGCAAATGAAACAATGAAATGAATGCCCAATTATTGTGCGTGTCATTACACATAAAACTTCTAAGTTAAGATAGAGATAAATACTAATACAACGGCTAGAACAGCCCCTCACGTGTTTTTACTTGCTGCCTCATGCACCTGCTGTTGAGGCAGTTCAAGCCCTTCTTTTATTTTCCATGTTTTTGTTTTGAAGAAGGCCAAAAGAATATTGATAGGAGCATTTTAAAAAATAATTAAAATCACAATCCTCCCTTACATCCATACTTTCCAATAAAAGTTTTCCACGTAACATTTGTTATCTAAGCACCGGAAGTTTCATTTTGAAGAGATTTCTGTAACAATAGTCAATACCTTATTTTGTAATGCTTCTGTTATTGCTTCCCAGGCCTTAAATCGAGGCATGTCCAAAAAATCCGGGCCACCATTGGAATTTACTTTTCCATCACCACATCATCACCATTCGTTTAACATATATGCAATCACCAACATTCGACATATATGCAGTCACCGACAATATCGCAATCAATCAACATATATGTATTCACCAACCATATTACAACCAATCAACATATATGTATTCACCAACCATATCACAACCAATCAACATATATGTATTCACCAACATCGATTTTATCATATAATTCAACAACATCATATTATTTCTCACAAATCAAGTGAGGAGAAAATACACCACACTAAGATAAACATCATATTCAACACCTAGCAATCATTCACATATCTTCATATAATCATATCAAACTATCCACAAAAGATTTGGCAAGCATTTGGTCATAAAGATTATTTTCAACAAAGTTCGTCTCTCATTTTACAACTTTAAAATAATTGAGACAAATGAACCAAAACCAAGTAAATAAATTATAGAGTCTCGACTATGTGTACACTTAGATCACATATGAGTGTAGTTGAATATACATATGCGTTTCACCGGCCGACTACGACAAAATCACAAGTTACGACAAGTTCGTATCATTTCTTCCATGTTACAAAACCAATTCATTTTCAAAACAAAACCAAGTTAGATTCATCACAACATAGGTTAAATACTCTTAAACACCCTAATTGAACTCATTAACACTCAAGTTTTGAAGTTTGGAAACAAACAATAAGTTTCGGGTTGACTTGGAAATAGTTATGTTAAGTTTCCTTAAAATTTCTCCAAGACCTACTTGGAGTGTTTTCATCATAACTCAAAGTCTAAAAATCATTTTCAAGTCAAACCAAGTTAGATTCAACAAGACATAGGTTAAATACTCTTAAACCTCTTAATTGAACTCCTCATACTTCTAATTTTGAAGTTTGGAAACAAAACATAAGTTTCGGGTTAACTTGGAAATAGTTATGCTAAGTTTCTTTAAAATTTCTCCAAGACCTACTTGGAGTGTTTTCATCATAACTCAAAATCTAAAAATCATCTTCAAGTCAAACCAAAGCCACTGTAAAGATATCACAATTATCTAAAACTTTCATGTTTACACAAAAAGTCAATTCAAAACAAAAATGTGTGAGAAAGACGCAAGAACGCGAAACAGGGAATGCTGTCACTATGCAGCTCGCCCCGGCGAGCAAATCACTCGCCATGGCGAGTTAGACATCTGTTGTACTCGCCATGGCCACCAAATTACTCGCCATGGCGAGTTATGACAGGTAGCTCTCGGGAAAAACCCATTTTTCACTCCAAAATCCCAATTTTGACTTCCCAATGCCCAAATTTGATCCCAAAGTTTGTCTAAACGTTTCTAAACATGAAAAGACACTCAAATTCATATAAAACTTGAACCAAAACATCATTTCAACAAAAATCACCATTTGACCCATTTTTCATGAAAACCTTTAAAAACAACACAATTTCACTTCAAGCTCTATGGTTAAGATTACCCAAGGTTTCAATCATCAAGAACAGCATCTCATAACAACAACAACAACAACAATTAGAAGTGAATTCATCAACAATTCATCAACAACAACATTATACTTCACCAATTTTGAGCAAAAACACAAGCATACATATATACATAACTTGAGCATGTAAATTCATCATCAACAACTTAATTAACATCAAATTCAGATACCCAAACATTGCATCAAAACATAAGCACGAATTTCATCAATTAAATTCACAATAATCACTTTATACAATTAAGCACTTATGGGTAGAAGTAGAAAAGAAATTATACAAAAGATTATGAATGAAAACTAGCCCCCTTACCTTAAAT
>Ga0228711_1010351_pt1 | contig 12292 bp, 7 predicted proteins | sample MedpolnodulmetaG_2_FD_177996 | JGI IMG/M metagenome (GOLD analysis project Ga0228711, IMG submission 177996) | Root nodule microbial communities from Medicago polymorpha collected in Santa Monica, California, United States - brown nodules | ecosystem: Host-associated > Plants > Roots > Nodule...
ATTCTACTTATATTATCTCTCTCCAGAACGTTCTGGTCCTTTATACATCAATTAATTATTTATCTGCTTAACTAATACTGACCAAGAATTTTCTTGAGCATATACAATCTAATTTAAAGTTTTAGGAATAATTTTAAAAGGGTCACAATTCAAACCCTCCTTCCTTGTGACGTTTATTGCTACTTCAAATTTTAGTAGGAAACCCCATACTTCTCAAGGTATTTTCAATGAAATCCCATTCAAGGCTATCATAAGCTTTTGCCATGTCCAATTTTAGTCTAACAAAACCGTTGTTTTTCTTCCTAGGTTTGTTGAGATAATGAAAAGTTTCAAACACTATAAGAGAGTTATCAGTTATCAACCTACCAGGAAGAAAAGCACTTTGGAATTCATTAATAATGGATGGCAAAACCTTTTGGATTCTATTTGCAATGGTTTCTATAATAATTTTCAAGAGAACATTGCAAAGACTTATAGGCCTGAAATCAGATGGGAGGGAAGGAGAATTAACTTTGGGAATAAGGCTAATAAATGTATGGTTAATTTTACTAGGTGAAGCACCATTGTTTAAAATGTTAAGGACGAAAGACAGGATATCACTACCAATGATGTCCCAATATTTTTTGAAAAATAAAGCAGTGAGACCATTAGGACCAGGAGCAGAATTGCTCTTACGGTTACTGATGGCCTCTAAAACCTCCAGGCTAGTGAAATTGTTATCAAGGTAGGCATACTGGTCATTAGAGACTCTATCCTTAACCACCTTAAAGAGCTCAAGGGCATACTGAGTATCAGATTTTTTAAAAATATTAGCAAAGTAATCATTGAAAATAGAAAAAATATGCTCACTGTCCTTCCAAATGATGCCTTGACTATCTGTAATGTAATGAACATAGTTCTTTCTCTGTCTTTGGCTGGCCTTATAATAGAAGTATTTGGTGTTCAGGTCCCCATGTTTAAGTCATTGCACTTTTGCTCTTTGGGCCCACCACAATTCTTCTTTTCTAAGCAAATCATCAAGTAGTTTCTCCTTAGTTTTTATAAGTTGAAAACAATCCTCATCAGGTTTTTTTTATCTTTAAGTTGGCTGAGGCACCTATGAGTGTTCTTTATATCTTTTGGGAGTTCTCCAAATTTTGATTTTCCCCATTCAAACAAAGACTCCATAGTAATCTGAAGTTTGTGGATACTATTATCAAAACTAGATTTCCACATGTTTTTAATAACTTGAGTACATTCTTGATCTTGAGCCCATAACTGCTCAAACCTTTTGAGCCTGGGGGATTGTAGGTTGACCTGGATTCATTTACATCATAAAATTCAAGAAAAATAGGGCAGTGGTCAGAAGTATATCTTAGAAGATGCTTATTATTATATATGAAGCTACACACAAGGTTGTGTAGACTCATGTCTGCACAAACTTCTCATTATTGCTTATTTCCTTGCATTTTGTTGGAAGCAATCTCTCCCTTTTTTTTTAATGGCAAATTTATTCACGACGAGGCTATGCAAGAAGCATACTAGCTCGCGAATGCAAGGGAAAAAATAGATAGTAGATGCCGCATATATACAGGACATCAAAATCAAAAAAGACCCCACCCAACAATTACAATTGAGCCGTGAGGCCGTAGTATACATGTAACAGGCTACACGCATACCCTTGCCTCTCCCGTGTTAATATTTGTCTACTCTAAACGCAGTCAAAATATTTTGTGTGCCATTAATTTATGTTTGTGGTCGGGTTTTTGATGAGCAGGTGAAGCCTTTAAGTACTTATAGTCATACCCTTGTGTTACTAGTTTTTTCTTAAAAAAAACGTAAATAAAGTTTGAGATTTTTAAAAATTCCTCCAAAACCCTTCTCTTATGCTTCTTTTATGTTCCTCAAATTGGCGATTTTAAAGAAAAATAAACCAAAACGACTCATTTAACAAGTGTCGAATCTCAACCCTAACTCCATTTCATCCTCTCTTTAGGAAAACAACCAAAAAACCCATTAGAATAAACAAATTTTTTTCAAATCCCGCCATCCACTATCAATGATTAAATAATTGTTTAGTTACTTATGCGTGTCTATGTGTAGAGAGAGAGAGAGAGAGAGAGAGAGAGAGAGAAAGAGAGAGAGAGAGATTTATTGAGATTGAAAATGAGAATATTATTCAATATTTTCAAAAAAATAAGGAGCAATTGTGATGTATACAATGTCCTCATTATTTAAAATTCATGGCTTCGCTACCGCTCCCGTAAATGCGATCATGATTTGATAGATCGACTAAGTTGATCCCCTAAAATAAACATTAGATTAAGTGATGTATGACAACGGCACCGAAATAACCTACAATGTTGATATATGTTCTTGTATGTATATATGTTGGTCGGATCAAAACACTGATGAATGACAATGGAGAGAGCTTAAATTAATTTTGTGCTTTGCCAAAACAAATTAAAAAAATATATACGAATATTATTTGCAAAAAAAAAAAAATGAATGCAATAATGTATTTATTTATACATCATTATCATTATCCTTATCCTTAATCCTTATCCTTAATATATTAAGGGAAGATAATTTGAATGCCGAAAACTCTTTATTGCAGTCAGCTTTTGTTTATTTTACAAGTCTATAAAATTTATATGAATTTGTTGCTACCCTTTTGTTCTTTATTTTTTAAACAGCAAATGTAGAAATTTAATTGAATCTTAGGTAAAACATAGTACAAACCATACTAAAATAGATGAATAAGCAAAAAAATTGTGAATCGAACCCTAACCCTAATTTATAACATTATCCTTACCGATTCAACTATATTCACAAAAACGTACATATGCTATGTTTTTTTTATTTTTTTATTTTATATTAAAATGTGATGTTTTATATTTGAAAAATATATAAATGCTATGTGAATGTGACACATTAAAGAAAGTATAACTTTCATGCTTAGCCGTTATATGAGTATATAGGTTGCCAAAAAAATGTGATATTTTCCCAATATCTGTTTTTAATTATGCCCCAACAGCTACTAGACTTCCACTGCCTAGTGCCTATATAGCTCGTGCCATTATTTCTCAACCACACATGCTTTCATTAGTCAATGTACTATCTTCTATTATTTAAGTCAATGTACTATCTTCTCCCGACAACACTTCATGTTTCATATTTTATCCACCCACTAATAAGCACCAAATTTTGTTCAGTGTTCCATGTTGGTTGCTGGTTTTTCCTGCTCTTAGGAGTTGATTCCTCTGAAATTGGAATGACTTCATTAGCTCTTGTCATTCCACCACGATTTATTTGTGTTGAAAATTCAGGAAATTCACCAACGCTCTGAAAATTTTCATTCACCATTGGCATATAACCATTAAATGGGGGTGTTTGAGATGGATATCCCATCATAGATCTATAATATGGATTAAAGTTGTTTGGAACAGAGGATGGGTGATTGAAATTTGATGCAAAACCATAATTAGGCATGTTTTGAGGATGTTGGTTGGGAAATTGATTTGGGTTTCGAGGATGTTGGTTGGGAAATTGATTTGGGTGTTGATAATTGTTGAATTGATTATTATTGGGATCCATTTCACTAAATAAAGACTAAAACTTCAAAAGAAAAGTTAATTGAAAGCTAATAATAAGATTAAGAGAGTGAAAAACTTGGTTTTTTTTCTGTGTCCAAATCAAATGATCCAAGTCTCTATTTATAGAGAAAAAAAATCATGAATTTTGGTAAAAAAATAAAAAAATTATTTGCAATGAAATAATTGAGTCCAAATTATTAAGATGATAAAAATCCAAGCAGCCAATCGTAATCTGCCAAGTGTCCCAGCTTTATCCAATTCTCTTTCTCTCTCCGCGTTCCCTGTCAACCCACTCTCCCTGCGGCGCGTGTATCTCACGCGCCTGTTTTGGCCAATAAAAACGCGACGCGTGGCAGTTCGGTCAGACTTTCAACATGTTGATTTGCTTCATCACCTCTTTCCTCCACATCATTTTCCCATCATTTTCAACAACCCCATTGCAATGGTTCAATATATTGAAGATGGCTTTCAATAGGCTCATTGCACTTGGTCTAAGAACAATGCATACTCTTCCTTGTAAACTTTTAACATAAAAATTTGAGTGTGTGATATTATAGATATTTTTAGGAGAAATGATATTTGAACAATTATTTTGTGACAACTTTTTCTCTAATACTCACATCATGTTTGCATATTCTCTCTTTATTGTTTTGGTTTTTGTGCTAAGACCTACATTTTCTTGTAAATTTTGTTTGTCATAAAAATTGTCACATAAAATAGTTGTTCAAATAACATTTTTTTTTTTATAGTTATAAGTGATATAATAGATATGATAATGATAATGATATGTTGAATGATAATTAAAAAAAAATATAAACACAAAAAAATAAAATGTTGAATAAATGTATAAAATAAAGGTGTTTACATTTTTTTTATGCAAATAATTTAGAGTGAGTGATAATGTCTTGACACAAAGTAGATAAAACTTTCCTTCTACAATGTTTTAAAATAAAGTTTAAACGTTTTTCAACAATCGAATAAATTTTTGGGATAAGTTGCGTATTAGGTCTTTTTCTTTAAGACTATTTGTGTTACTGTCTAAATTTGCACAAGCAGACTATCAATGACGTAGCTTTCAGGATAAAACGACCCAGTCAAAATTGTATCGGATTTTCCACTGCATTATAGGAACCATTCTAAAAATACACCCTCTATATAGTACTTAGACCACTCTAACTTGACACCAAAGAGACTTTTTCGAATGGACAATTTGAAAGGGACTTTATTCGATTGGATAGAAAAGAAAGAGGGAGAACTTGGCTCTGAATTGCGTCGAGCAATCAAAGGTAGAAGAGAAAAAACACGCTAGTTGTAGTATTTTTGTGAGTATAAGTGAGAAGGAGGAGTTTCATATATAGTTGAGAAGCCAAGGATCAATTACAGATCCAATGGCTGAGATAATTTGACCGTTGAAAAAACTAAATGGTTTTACCTTGCTTCAGTAAAGAGTGCACAATTTGGAGAGAAGGGGGCACAACACGTGCAAAACGCTTATGTGACGATGATTTAAACACTAGTGTTGTGTGTAATCTACCAGATAAGGAACATATAAATCTTTCGATTCACACCCTACCACTTAGTGTCCCAACAAACTTTTAAACTCAAAAAACACTACTACCTCCGTTCCATCCCTAAATACAAGACCCTTTTGAAAAAAAACATGAGAATTAAGAAAGTTGGTTACTGTATTAATTTTGTTGACAATTACTATTGTTTTACAAGTTTACCCTTTAGGAATACGTAACATAGGTAATTAATGTACTTTAAAATTTGAAAGATGTCTTATAAAATGAGACAAATGAAAAAAATGCAAAAATGTCTTATGATAAAGACGAAGATTGTATAATGTATTTAAATTTACCTTATTTCAAGAATACTAGCAAGACTTTAACTCAGAGCTTCCTATTTCAAAACATGTACATTGCTCTAAAACAAAAAACAAATTTATGGAATTCTTTTTCGGTGCTTTCCCAAAAACAAAAAAATACATAACATACATGTTTAAGAAAGGTTTTGAAAATATGTATCTGGACTGCCGTGTAGGGGAGAAAATAAATGACAAAAAAGATAATATTGGAATTTCTGATAATTTGTGGGGGTGAATTAACATATGTAGGGATATAGGGTAAAATTTTCCTGCTCTAAATAACACTTCATCCATTTCATTGGAGTCATGGCTTCCTCTCAAAGTGAATGTTTTCTCTTGGCAGCTGCTTCAGGATAAGATTCTGACTAGAGAAAATATCTTTTCTATGAGCATTATAGTTTATTCTAGTGTTATTTCTTGTGTTTTCAGTATTGAGCCTGTAGAGTCGGTTAGTCACCTTTTTGTCAGATGTCCTTTTTTACCTTCAGATTTAACGAGTCTTCTTGGTTTTATGTTTGAATTAGGTGGGGGAAAAAGGAAAGGTTAGATTTATTATTAATCTGGAAAATTGTCTCGTGGTCCTTGTGGAAATCCTGAAATGCTCACATCTTTTTTGGGAAAGAGACGTCTATGCTCCAGTTGGTGGATATGGTTAAATTTACGTCGTGAAAGTAGTTTTTAAGAAAACATTCTGGTCATAATTGTTCCTTCAATGAGTGGAATCATGAACTCATTATGTGTTGGCACCGTTAGTGTCTAGTGGCGGATTTATCTAGGGGTTGATTGATTGAGAGATTATGTTCCTAGTCTTCCTCTTGTTCGGTTATGGTTGGGTAAATCTGTTAGAATTTAGATGGTTTTTTATTGTTGTTTTAGTTTTCGCTCTTATTTTTTTGTAAGAGGGATCCTTTGTTTTTTTATCGCTTGATTTGACTACTTCTAGTACTCAAATTTTTATATATGTTTTTACTCTCATAGGAGATTTCTCTTTTTCCTTTATATATATATATATAATTGCCATTAAAAAAAAACCATCCATTTCTTATTGACTTGATTTATTTGAAATTGGTGTTTAATATATAAAAAATTGAAAATTAAAAATAACATGTTTGTACAACAAATAAAATGTTTCGTACTAAATTAAATTATTTTGCATCCAAAAAATAAGTTTAAAGTTAAAATATGCCTAAAAAAAGTATAATAAATTTTATTGGCTTCTTGACCAATAAATTTTTTTACTGTCTTAAATGCACTTTTGGTCCTCTTATTATCAAAAAATAAAGTTTTGGACCCCTTACTTAAAAAACTTGATTTTCTATCCCCATATTTAATATTTTTCTAAATTTGTGTCAATCATCTTATTTTTAGGTTTTTTTTTATTCAGTTGTGTTATTTGCACACATTTTTTTAGACTAAAATATGATTCTTCCATGTGCATTTGCCCCCCTTTTTTTTTTCTCTCTCCTCCTCGGTCGGTCACCGTTTCTATTCTCACTCTCTTTCACGGCCATCGTCCCTCTCTCTCTCTCTCACCCACATCTCTCTCTACCCACCGTACCCTCCATCATCGGCCAACACTGTTGTACTCCTCGATCACCGACCAACACCACCACCGTCCTCAGCCTTTCTCCACCACATTGTCCTCCCCAGAACACTGCCATCATCACTTATCACCACCACCATCCCATATCTGAAAAAGCAACCCCACCACATCACCACCATACCTCTTTGATCCACCACCAATAAAAAAAATTAGGTAGTGGTGATGTACGATTCAAATCAACTAGAATATCTTTCTTCTCCGTCCACACACAACAATGACCTCACACCACCACCTCAACCTTCTATGTTAAGAGCACCACTGACATCCATCTCCTTCGCAGATGTTATATATATATATATATATATATATATATATATATATATATATATATATATATATATATATATCCTCATTGTTATTGATTCAAGTAACCATCAAATGGTCTATGTGATTATGATACGAGTATACCAATTTGTTTCGGTGCTTCAAATTGCCTCCTTTTCATATGTACTTGTCCAAATTGAAGATTAACTCGATTATATTCATCATTAACCATTGGTTTTCCTTAGGCTTACTCTTGGCAAAATAATTAGTCTTGGAATTTAAAGGAATGGAAAGTTCTTATTGTTTTTTTAAAACTCGGTATCCAGTTCAAGAACGGACTAATCTGAGGGGTCCGATCCCACTATCCACTTGTGGAGGGTCACACTGAAGCTAGAGCATAGCTCTATAAGTACTTAGCCCACCATAATTGGCACCAGGGAAATATAACATGAGACCTTGTTATGAGCACACTCCAAGATATCAATCCAACACCACTAGGCCAACCCCAAGAGGGTTGGTTCCTATTGTATATGACTCAATTAAACCTGACATCGCCACCATCGACTGAATTTAGATCACAACATTGGCCTGACATTGGTTCCCTTGTATTCCATGAATAATGGAGGTGAAAAATTCATCACTAGAATGGGATCGTTTGGCCTTCAACTCCCTGAAATGTTAAACCTTAATTTGAACATGTGTTTAACAATGTTAGAAAGTTGTTGAGAGCAATGTAGTCATGATCAAGATCCTACGTAGGATCGGTCGGCTAGTGAAGGGACGTAAACACGGTTCGTAAGAACTCACTCAAGGGAAAAGCTTGTAACTTCACACACACACACAATTATAATACAAGAACAAAACAACTTAAAAATCAATCGAAAATTAAAAACGGCATATCTTACAAAAGAATTTACAAAATTAAAAACTACATAATAACTATAATACAAGAGCAAAATAACTTACTAAATCATAACTACTAAGTTCAAAATAAGTTTATCATCTCTACCAATTCCCTCTTCATCTCTACTAGTTCCATATCTATTAGTTCCAGCCAAATTTGAAAATGCATAGCTTTCTTGACATCCGGAGAAACCATTCGACAAGATTGAACATCTCTACCAATTCCAACCAAATGATGCTTCACTCTGTAAGCAACTCCCATAAAAGAACACTCACATAATTTACAGTTCACCTTTCTTGATCATTTTTCAATAGAAACAACATACTGCCATATTGAAGCCATTACAAAAGGTTGTGTGAAAACAAAGTTAAGGGAGGAAAAATGAAAAAAGAGTTATGTGTTATGGAGGAGAAAACAAAAAGAGAGATATGCGTTGAAAATGAACGAAAACTTCGTCAGAAAAGGGAGTGAACAAAAGGAAAGCAAACGAAAACAGAACTAGGAGAGGGAGGAGAGTGAACGACGGCGAAAAATTCGCCAAAAAAAAGGACATGGTCTTGGTATGCGGTTGTATTTGCTAGGGTTAAAGTTAGAGAAGAGTGAACATATCTAGTCTCTTTTTTATATAGGAAATGGGGGGTATTTTTTGACCCGACTCGATTTATGAAACCCAACCCAAATTGACTAGCCCAACTCGTTTTTTTTACGTTCTTGCATCAGAAACTCGATCAGAAATCACAAAAATGGTGAAAACGGCCAAGAACAAGGTCACAACTCGGTGGGGTGGTTGTTCCACGTAGGATCGAACAGCCCTACGACCCGCCACTCGTTTGTGACTACATTGGTTGAGAGGCCTAATATATGATATATGTAAAGTATCCTCATATCAATATGTTGTCATATAGATTATTTTAGTCATACCACCGGTTGTTTATCAAGATCAACCCAAGCATTTCCAAAATAAATCGGGACGAGACATTGATTTTGGCATTCATAGATTTTTGTATACGCCAAACATAGTCGTGGCTTGACGAACCCAAAATTTTCAATGGAATTGGTCAAGTTGTGTTTCACTAGACGTGACAAATTTGTTGTCGAATTAAAAAGTTAGTTAAATTATCGACTAATAACTCCTTTATAATTTTATTTGCGCTACAACAATTACTTTAAGGAATAAACTTTATCCAGAACTACATATTCTTTAACCAAAAGTGCATTTAAACATTTTTTTATTATGTCATGTCGTAAATCACGCTTAGAAACATTATACTATTTCCACGCATAGTTAATCCAGAAGTCTTTGAAAAACAAATAGGGCAAGAACAAGAAGTCTAATTCCAACTCATAATTTATGTTCATGCTAAATGAGCAATAAAATTAAACCTTGATGCCGTATACACCATTTTCCATCCCTTGGTCAATTCCTTACTCTCAAAGAGGAGCTACTTCTTAATCAAAAAAATAGAAAGAACCAAGTTGCCTTTAATTTACGGCCCTATGAATTTCCATTAATATTGAATGAAACAATTACAGAAGCACCACCTAATTCTTTATTCGTGGAATCATCATTGGCTGCACCATTACTTCCTCTCGATCCATCGGTTTAAGGCTGAAAACGTTGAGACAAGCAGGGCAAGGCATTTGTTTTGGCTTGTTTCAGGATACGTGTTTTCAATTCATGCGTACCACTAGGCCCTAGCTGATTCTTAATCAAGATCAAGCTTTGACTATGGCATATCCCACACATGGGTTAACAGACCCTATTTTAATGTGACACTCTTATATTTATATGTAGCACTTTCATTTTTTGCCCGAGTGAAAGAGTGTGTTACTTTAGGTGTAAAAAAATAAATTAAAAAGGGTAAATAGCATTTTTTTTTTATCCAATCTAATTATTGTTGTTGGAACTAATGCATAGTGAGAGAGACTTACTAGAGAGAAATGATTTGCTAAATTTGTTATTATAAAAATTCACGTAAAGCAATTATTATTTTTGACTAAACGTAAAGCAATTATTAAAACTTAATTGGGAATGAAATTCTTCTCATATACATTCGTATGCCCTCGGATTATTTGTGAGGCCTTACACAGCCGGTAATACTGGCATTATCAGACTAGATATCTTATGTGGCGTCTCTTGTTCGAATATGAGATCTTTAACTATATGTGTTTGAGTTTATAGTGGTGATAGGGATGAGAATAGGTTGGGTCGGTCTACAGGGGCCTACGGCCTAGCCTACGATAGGCTAGGTTAGACTTTTTTTCTTAAACAGAGAAGACCTAGGCATTTTTTAAGCCTATTTAGCTTAAAAGGTCAGGTCACAGACCTCTCAAAAAGCCTCTTAAGCCTATTAGGTCGGCATATTTAAGTAATATGAATAATATTATTTATTATTATATTATATTTTGTACTTTGAATTAAAATATAAATTTGTAAACTTTTTCAATAATTTAAACTTTATTAATATACATTAAGTTTTTGCATATATAAATGTATTATATATTATAAACTAGAATAGAAATATGATACAATGTATAGTCGAATTTCCTACAACCTCGTGTTGATTATCAAAAGAGAGTTTAATCTATTTGAACTATTAGTTCACTAGTCCATTTAAACTTAGATCACATTGCTTATTTAAAGATATTCATAAGATATAGGCTTTTAAGCAGGCTAGCAAGCCGTATCAGACTTTCAGATGGTCAGGCTCATGCCTAAAAAGTAGGTCTATGACAGGCCACATGTCAGGCTTAAGCTTTAAAAAAATATGGCAGGTCAGGCTTAGGCCTTGCAAAGCCTAACTCGGCCTAACCTATTCCCATCCCTAAGTGGTGATATTATTATTATTATTATTATTATTATTATTATTATTATTATTATTATTATTATTATTATTATTATTATTATTATTATTATTATTATTATTATTATTATTATTTTTTAAATAAAAGATACTCATTCATTCAAAGTGATAGAATAAATCAATACAATATAAATTTGTTAAAAACAAAAAGGAGGAATCTACGAACAAACTCACAACATCTATAATAATAACATAAAATGACAGTACAAAAACCTACAAAATGATTATATTAAAGTCTTCTGAATACCCATGTTTTTGGATCTACAATGTTGACGATGTCAAAGTCATTCAATGGATCTTTACTGGATCAAAGTTGATCTGACAATCTGAACCGAACAAACACCTGAACAAGACGGGAAAGACAAACAACACTGCACAATGACGACGAACAAAACAACGTCACACTAACATGACGAAATCATGAAAGAAAAAAAAAACTAAGTAGATATGAAAATCACTTCTTTAAATAAAATGGAAAGAAAAACGATTTAGAGTGGTGGTTTGAGGTCAAAAATTGCCCAAAACGATCCCTCTTTGCTAGGGTATTATATGACGGCTAGTGTTTGATGATTTCTGAATGAGATTAATTTGTCTCAAATTCGAATAGATTTTTTTCTTGAGTTTATAACAGTGATTGTCACTCCGTCTATAGATAAAAGAAATATGCCCACAAGTTTATTATCTCCTTTTGAGAGGCGTTTGATTCATGATTCAAAAATTATTTCACAAATAACTTATTGGAGAATATAAGATTCCAAGGTGTTTTTCTAAAAAAGTTTTTGCCATATAATTTGACATTCCTTCCTCAAAAAAAATATATTTTGACATTCTTAAAAAACATAGAAGATATATTTTATTTAAAAAAAATCTTTATATATAATTTTTCATGAAAATCCACTTTCCTACATTCTCACGTGAGAATAAATCCTTGAAAATTATAGAAACTATGAGAAGTTAATTTATTCCAGAAAATTCTGTACACATCAATATTTTTTTTCTTTCTTCAATTTTTTTTAGCTCAACCTTGTAATAAATAGGCCAAATACCTCCTTGGATCCTTTAAGTTTCATGTTTATTTCAGATAGGTTCTTTAAGTTTCTAAGGTTTCAGATAGATCCTTTAAGTTTCGAGTTTGTTTCGGATAGGTCCTTTAAGTTTCTAAGGTTTCAGATAGGTCCTTTAAGTTTTGAGTTTCGCTTAACGGACATATCAACT
>Ga0228711_1010352_pt1 | contig 12292 bp, 3 predicted proteins | sample MedpolnodulmetaG_2_FD_177996 | JGI IMG/M metagenome (GOLD analysis project Ga0228711, IMG submission 177996) | Root nodule microbial communities from Medicago polymorpha collected in Santa Monica, California, United States - brown nodules | ecosystem: Host-associated > Plants > Roots > Nodule...
AATTGAAACTTGTTCCTGTCTTAATTAACCACTCAAGAGCACAAGTTAAATACCAACAAATTAATCAAAGTCCATTAATTCCTTAATCATCAAGGTTTGTTATCTTTAAAATTAATTAGGGATTTTACCTCGACAGTTTGGATACATCAAAACATAAATCACCTTACAGTCAAAATTTTGAAAAACTAAATCACTAACAAAAATTATATCTTCATAATTTGTTTTTTCATAAACCAACTTGATATTAAAGTTTGTTTAAAATAAGATGATAAAAGTAAACATAAGTTGTTGATGGGATATGATGGACTAATTCATGCACTGGACCATTTTAATTTTCTATCCGTCACCCCCACGGTTGTGTCAATTTTGAAACTCAAATTTCTAAATAATAATAAATTGTGTATAAAACAGTCCCACGAGTTTGTGCATTACAACATAATGTTTAAAAAAAAAAAGAGTAATTAGAAATAAACAACATCTTCAAATCATGAACTACATTCCACGAAACATCAATCTTCATCTTCATTTTTTTCTTCCGTAACTTTTTCTATTGCAATTGGAAACCCCACTTCTTCATCTAGAGTGCATGAATAAATTACATTAAAATCAACATGGTCAACACTTTCATCTCCCCCTTCATCATCATCCACAAAGCAACTTGAAAGATGGCTCAATGTCCCGGTCGCGGACAACCCAGTGAGCTTTGAATTGGATTGATCCAAATGACTGTTCTTGTAATTGCCTTTGGACTTATTCTTTGACTTGGCGACCGGATGGAGGCCGTAGCCAGAGCACTGCGGCGTGCCACATTTGGTAGGATTTGACAAGTCCTCACCATGCCATGTTGTTTACCCTCTCGCTTCATTTTGGTCGAATTCAGTTTTGGGCTAAAGTGATTGATGTGAAATAGATGAATAGATTTGTGATTATATAAGGAATAGGTTTGAGGTTGGTGTATGTAGAGGATGGAGTGGACCTTGGGAAGCAATGTGTGCCGACCAAGTAATTTAAAAAAAATGGACAAAGTATAAACATTGTTATTTTAAAAATAAAAGAAAATAATTTATTTTAGTTTGACAACTCATTTGGATAGAACAAGTCTAGCGAATGCAATATACATAAGTCATATGGTTCCTGTATTAAAATAGTTTTTTTTTTTTTGTTACAACCTGTATTAAAATAGTTGATATTCGATAGCAACTAATTCTCCGTAAAGATTAAATTTTAACTGCTAATTTATCACTGTGGTACATTAGAACTAATTAAGAATTCTCTCACAATATAACTAATTAAAGTTCGAATTTTATTTAAAAGAAATATCTACATGTCATTTAGTGTTGACTGTAAAATTTAAAAATATTTTAATAAAAACACTCTCGACAATATGATGACCTCAAATACTAAAATCTTTCTCAACACATGCTCTCACTGGGATGCAGTGTATATTTTTTGGACTTCATAAGTTTCACCATTTTGATTTTAAAGCTTGTATTCCAAAGTGGTTAATTAAGGTATGTAATATATGTCTCTCATCCACCTCGAACATGACACATGCTTGAAATTGAATATTAGAGGAGAGTAGGATCTTACTTGCTAATGTTGTTGTGCAGCCTGATGTTTCTGACATGTAGCAATGGGATTCAGACATCCATGATGGATACACAGTGAGAGGCGCATATCATGCTCTGACATCTACGGACACTCACACTATTGATGCAAAATAAAATCTTGTATGAAATAAGTAGGTTCCATTGAAAGTTTCCATCGTTGTTTGGAGATTACTGAAAGACAGACTTCCAACGAAACTCAATCTTCAAAGGCGCGGTATTCTTCCGGTCGCAGATACTTTATGCGTTTCGGGGTGCGGCAACGACGAGTCTACATCTCATTTGTTCCTTCATTGCGCTGTTTTTGGCTCATTGCGGCAGCATATTAGGTCCTGGATTGGCGTATGTGGAGCAGATACTCAATATAAGTGACCATTTTCATCAATTTATTCATTATACAGGTCATTCAAAGGCGCGACGATCGTTCCTTCAATTACTCTGGCTGCTTTGTGTTTGGCTGGTGTGGAATGAAAGAAACAACAGATTGTTCAATAACATTGAAACACCTATTGATCAGCTCTTAGAAAAAGTGAAATATCATTCTTTGTGGTGGCTAAGAGCCAATAAAACCACTTTTGTGTACGGTACTCAGAATTGGTTGTCGAACCTTTTATCTTGTCTGGGTATCGACTGACTTTGTTTTTGTAATTATACTTTGTGACTGGTCTTATTCTTGGTTGGTCCCTCTGGTACATCTTGTACTGAAGGGTCTCCAACGCCGTTGTTATTTGTTAATATATTCCATTTTGATTTTTTCAAAAAAGAATGCTGAGAAACGCTAACAATAATTAATCTAACCTTCACTATTTTATTAGATAAAATTAAAGTGGATCTCTCACTTTGTTAGTAGCACTCTAATATAATAAGGAATTAATTTGTATGCAGCGACAGTGTAATTTTTTTTTTACAGATACATCTAATATAATCATTTCATGACGCCACTTTTTAAAAGGATTTTTCACCCCTTAAAAAAAAGAGTTTTCACATAATCTCAATTGAAGCGTAAATTGCATGGTCACTTATAAAATATGTTTTTGGTCCTTATAAAATTTTTAAATTTCAAGTTTTCGTCACTATAAAAATTTTCATCAATTTTTGGTCCCTCAAAAAAATTTAGTCAAAACTTTTGGTCTCTACATTTAAGTAAAATCATGTGTATCCTTCGAAATTTTGTATTTTTTTTATGTGGCCGTGTTTAGTACATTATAGAAATATCTTTTGCAAAAGTTTAATTTTTTTTAACAAGTGACGAATTAAATATGAATTTTAAATTTTTAGCGCTTAAAAATTTATATTTAACTCATATCTTGTTAAACAATTCAATTTTTTTTTAGAAGAGATTGTTATAATATTGTAAACATCTCTATAAAAATTCATTAATAAATGTGAAGTATACACATGATTTGATTAAAAACATGGAAAAAAAAATTGAATCAAATCATAAGTGGTGGCAGAAAAAAAAAATTAGGGACAAAAATTGAAACAAACTCTAAATGTTTCTTAATTTGGTGTAGAAACTAATATGAAAAATCGAGTGTTTAGTCAATGTAAATGTGACACAACTTACACACCCGTTATAAATAAGTAGCGTTTTATGTATGATTGATATATATGATCAATCTATTTGAAAATTGCTTGATATATATGACAAACCAAGCTTCTGCTTTCTTGCTCTCAGAATACGACAGTCTTAATTTGATATAAGAGTGATAGCATCACTTCATTACCAACTTGTTGATGATTAGTGTATGCAATTCTATTATCATCAACAACGACCTTTCATGGATATTAGCATGGAAGGACTCTCACATGCATGACAACATGTCCCACCATCTCATCAAATGGCATATTAAGCCCAAATAATTTTCTTCCAACTGGCTTCATTGAGGAGTTATTTACGGTTCGGGGGTATTTTTGTTAGTTCGGGGTACATGATTTTGGGGTATATTTATTTATTTTTGTTTGTTGCTTTTGCAATTGCATAAGGAAATCGTGAATTAATTACTCATACCTCACCAAATGTTGTGTCTTAAGCTCTAGCTAATTTCATGAGTCTCGTCCATTGCCTTTGGGACTGGCCTCATTCTGGACTAAATACTATTGGTTTTTTTTCTCTTCCTCCTTTTTGTTCTTGCAAGGAAAAATTGTGTTTGTTATTTATTCAAGTGTGAAATACAACAAGTGGATACATATTTATAGTAAAGTATCCAACAAATTTGAGCTAGCTTGCTTTACAAATAATAATGCAAAACTAACCCTAATTTTCTCTAAGTAACAAAAGCTAAAGCTCTTAACACCTAATTAGATCCTTATATTTTAACAACTTACTATCAATTTAAACTTTAAACTTAACCACACTTACTATCAATTTAAACCCAAACATATTGTCAAAATGATTAATATGACAGAGTTAAAAACCTTTTGAAATATTCATAATGTCATGCACCTATTTGAGTACGTCCTTTCGACCAAAAAAAAAGAACGTCCTACAAAGTAATCAAACTAAAATTTAAACGTGTATTTCAAAGAAAAAACTCACATTTTTGGGTCCAGATGCATTTTCGTATTTAAAAACAGAAAACACAACTATAATTTAAAGCAATTACAATTTACAAACAATGAAAGTTGTCAATTAAACCAAAGGTTTGAAGTGGAGTTCGAAGTTCAATAACATTAATAAACCGAAAAAATTAAATCACCGTCAAGGAAACATACAGTAGAAAATATACAAAATTAATTTTCCTATTCTTTTTCTATAGTATATTCTACAACTACCAAATTCTTTTGGTCAAAATATTAGGAACTAGGAAGAATATAATGCATCAAAAAAAAGTTTTTTTTTTTAGTCATAACTATCGAAAAAACCCAAGTTCTGTATAGGAAAGTTATAACTCTCGATAAGAGTTTATAAATAAACACCTCTCACCTTAAAATTTGGATTTGTAAGGATGAGCTCGACCCAATTTTAACATGGTATCTGAGTCTATAAAGTCGGGCCACTCAACATTTATACATGCACTAAGCTCAATAGTTTTGGGCGTGAGGGGTGTAATAGGAAAGTTGGACCCTTGATAAAAGTTTATAAAGAGATGCATCTCTCATCTTACAAACCGTTATTTTAAAGACGAGTTAGACCCAATTTCAACAATAACATCAAGCTGTTTTGAGATTAACTTGTAGAAAATAGAAATTCAGAACCATTCAAATTAGATCTAATTCTAAACATCACAGCAGCATTTTTCTTAAGCCCCTAAGCTAATGTTGGGCATCTATATGTCGTGGCAAGTTCAAATTGCCAAAACAAGAAATGATTTATATTCCAAACTTTGACAAAATTGTAACCTCCTCCAATATACTATAACAAGAAATGTAACAACACACTTGTCCATAGTTTTTGCAAGTGTCATGTTGTCAGATGATCATCAAGTGATGCGTTCTTCGTCATATTCACCATCTACAAAAGTATAACATAAAAATCCATTAGATTTTAAAATCCAGTATCAAGATTTTCAGAAACTTAGGAGCATATTGATGTGGGGCTAGTGATCATTGCATGTAAGTATTCCTATCATAAGAATCCTAACAAAGTTACTGCTAATATTAATGCTCGTTGATTGTACCAAGCAAATACTGGGAATTGTGTGTGAAGTGTACATATATTGAACAGTATATAACTAGCTAGGATGGTTGAACATTATGATAAATATAGATACATAATGATTCTTAAATTCCAATGTAATTGTTTTTGAACTCATCAAAGCTATTCCTCAACTTCATAGCCTCCAGACATAAGCTCCTTAAGTGTGTGTCATTGGTCTGCCAGGGTTCCCCAAACTGTTGGAAAACCAATAACATGTGTCAGTAAATTGTTTAGGAAAGAAAAATCTATAAAAAATGAAAAGTAAAAATGAGTCAATCTTAACAGTATCTAACCAAACCAATTAGGAACAATGGATTAAAGAAGCCTTTGTTATTTTTAGAAAGGGCTGCAAATACTACTTTGTTATACTATATTATCTTGTAGAAACTCAGGAAGATATAAGAAATGTTTGTATATTCATTGTGTGTTTCAAGTACAAGGAAATTGTCCTATTTATATCATAGGATTGGAGACAAAGAAACACAAGGAATAATTACACATAAAGACTAATTACTCCTAACATAATTACAATAAATAGAGAATTATAATATACTTAACATCCCCCCTCAAACTCAAGTGGCGGAGCTTCAACCAACTTGAGTTTGGAAACTAAAGTGCGGAAACGTCCTGGAGAATGAGGTTTTGTGAACAAATCAGCTGGTTGATCAAGAGTGCCAATGGAGATAAGATGAAGTTCACCACGAAGAAGATGCTAACGAATGAAGTGACAATCAATTTCAATATGTTTGGTTCGCTCGTGAAAAACGTCATTGTGGGCAATTTGAATCGCACTTCGATTGTCACAATATAGATCGGTTGATGAAGATTGCGATGTCTCAAAAAAATTAGAGATCCAAATCTCAAAATAAGTTACACAACTGTTATAAATACTAAATAATGGCACCTTAACATAGTAAAAAAATGAGTGGCGTTTCATAGTGAATATTCTACCTCATAGATACTTTGGTTCACTCCACAAAATTTTGACGTTCTTTAATTTTCACCTCACTAATAGATTCAAAGTGGAGTTTGATGCTCAACAATATGAATGAACATGACATGAAGCAAGCACTCCAGAATAAAATAAAAAATAAAAAAAAGCAAAATCAAGTTTCCTAATCTTTTTTTGGGTATGTTCTAAAATTACCTTAAAGTTTATGACTTCAAGTCAAATTATTAGGAAGAACTTATGTATAAAAGAAAGCTCATTTTTAGGGTAAAAAACATCAAAACACCTTCAGTCATGGTGGTCATCAATCAGATAGCAAATAGTTTTGAAATGAAAGTAGATTAGCAATGCTATTTCTCGCAACTAGTATCATCTCGAAAGTTTCACGAATAAAGTTTCAACCAATTAAGTAGTGCCTTTCACGGAAAACACAGCAAGTATTGCTTGTATGTGGTTACACATTTTATACACTTAAGCCATCGTGAGAGTGTTGTGAACCAAAATTCGCTGTATCAAGCATTATCGAAAGTAGCGGAAAATAGATATTCACAAACATGCACATAAAAATATAACAATCCAAACTTCATTTTGTTTTTTAAATCCCTAAGCAAATGGTGGCATCTACAAATAGTGGCATATTCAAATTAACAATATTCTAAACAACATTTGACCTTTGACATGTAGTGTCGCATGCAAAACATCCATTACGCTAAATTGTTTTTGGTAGAAATCTAACATAGTCGCCATTAGTTTTGGACAACGGCGTTGTCATGTGATCAACAATACACATCTTCTTCAACTTCGCCATCTACAAAAATATAAAGATCCATTAAATTTTATGTTCTCCTACCAAATACCTATAGGAAATTAAAATTTGAGGCATGCTAAACAAATTGTTCACAATATTTCTTTCAAAAAGTTATCTAAAAGAAAAAATATCAATTGAAATAGAAAATTAAACGCAAACTAAAGATGTTTTTTGGGTTCAAAGTAGTTTTAGTTGCAAGTCATCGCCATTCTCAGTAATTAGGAAATCAAACATTTGAAACATGTAGGAAACTAAGAAAAGTCTTAAGGTCTAACCTCGAAGATAGATAGCCCGGTTTGCTTGAGCATTAGCTTCAGTGTTGTATTCCTTATACATTAAAAAAAAAATAATAATGTTAGTAATTGTTAATGGCGAGACAAAAATATAACGTTAGCTAGGATCACATGACTTCTTATATAGACCAAATTTCTAAATAAATACCATAGGAATGAGTTGGATGTTGAATGAGTGAAAACATTCCCTTAGCTGCAAAGCATCATCACACAAGCTCAATAAATTAGGGTTCATGATTTTCCATGAACCCAAAAACTGTTGCAAAAAACCAATAACATATTATAAGAAAATTGTAAATTTCATTTTCTTGTTAATGCAGAAACCATAATAGAACACAAACCTGGTTGATAACACGTATGCAGTCTCCTTGCACAGTGATGTTCCTAAATCTTTTATAGATTGCTTGCTTTAGTCCCAAAATTAAAGCGCGATACTCAGCAGAACTATCTGTTTGATCGCCCAGTCCTTCACGGAATCGGTAGAGCTATGAAGAAAAGAAACATAATAGTCAGCTACAATATTTTATAAATGAACAATAAAAACCAATTGAATTGTTGCATATAGTTGATACCTTCCTCCCATCTTCCGCGAACAGAACAACTCCTGCACCAGCTGGTCCAGGATTTCCACTCGATGCACCACCAAACCGAATGATACACAAACCCTGCAAATAAGATATAGAACTTTGGAGTTAACCTATGATTGTCAAAACTTTATACAAGTTTTAAATTTTGATAGAAAAGTAACAAAAAAAATCATGCATGATATGGAGCTTGGACAGTCACTTACACTAACTATACATGCAACTAATTTTATATTGGTCATAATTACAATTATAGAAGTATCTATTGACCTAAAATACATATTATCAATTTAGTCCATAGCATACAATCAAGGCGACAAATATGAGTAAAATTCATCGGTGTCAAAAAAAATATTCATAATCTCATAGACATATTTGAGAGTACTCTACGGTCTCCTAATTTTTTATTTCTCTCTTTTCCTATTATATTTGTTATAGTTAGTAACAAAAAATTAACTAATTAATGAATTAATTTATTAGAAGACAAAATAAACAAATAAAAATACGAAGAAGAAGATGAATCACCTCTCTCTGATTTCCAAGGCTCATGATTTCTCTCTCACTCTCTAAGGTTTTCCACTTCAATTTTTATGCTCTAGTGTTTGTTGTGTAGAGTCACACTACTATATAGTACAAAACTAATTAATTGGTTTGTTATAACAAATTCTGAAACCGGATTTTAAATGATTTTTTTACCACAGCTGCAAAAAGTAACTATGGTAATTAATTCCAGTGAGTACAATGGCAGTAAAATGGATCTTTTCAACCTGCTACATATGTGTGATATTCAAAATGTTAAACTGCATGTGCATGCACAGATATTACGTGTGTATGTATCTCTCCCTTATGTACTAAAATCATGTATATATTGATATTTGGATATGGATTGAGAGGGGACTAAAGATTATGAACTGTACACACCACATTTTCGTGAATATATGCACATGGTGGATCCAAGACCAACAATAACTCACTGCTGCAAGATATCCATAATTAGTATCAAAATAAATTTATAGATAACAAGTATCAAAATAAAAAACTTAATCAATTTGCCTCAAAAGGCTTTCATGTGTACTACACATAAAATGACAAGCCTATGCTTTTCTAATTAGTAAATCAAGTTCAATGCTTTCATGTGTGACCTTCTGAAAAACAGCCTGCATCCACACAAAAATTGTAATCTGCTGCACTTCTTCGATTAGAGCTGAGAATGGTTACAACAGTCGCGGTAACACATTTGCTTGGAGTTGGCTTTGTCTCGTGGTCAAAGGCAGTTCAACTTCATATGGATTCTAGTGTATTAGTTAACCCGTTAATTACTAAGGCGTGATGCACGGTTTTTGGTATAGGTTAGTGTAGCGAATTATTCGATGGTTAGAATTGGATTAGGAAGCGAAAGTATGTCACACATATCATGAGGTAAACGAGTGTGCAGACGCTATAGCAACACTTGATGTGAAAATGGTTTTGATGTGATTTATTTATGAGTAATGTCCGACTCATATTACATAAGTAGTTTCGGATTAAATATCGCCAGTTTGATTGCAGTTGTAAACATACAATTTACCTAAAGTTATCTTAGCTACTTTCATTGGCCTCATCATCCAATGTTAGGAACTAGCTTCATAAGTCACAATCATTCATTGACTGAACTATATTTTTCATTCAAACATGAAAAGTCACAATATTTTAAAAATATGTTCCAAACAAAAATAGTTTACAGATTAAGTAATAATAAGTAATCCGCTCAAAAAAAAAGTAAAAAGTAATGATTTGAAAAACTTCTATAATTATCAAAACAAAATTGAAAAACTTCAATAATTAGTAAAAAGATTTCAAAATCAAATTTCCTTATCCTTTTTTTTTTGGCATGATCTACAGTTACCCTAAAGTTTAAGACTTCAAGTCAAATTATTAGGAAGAACGTTATGTATAAAAGAAGCTCATTTTTAGGGTCAAAAACATCAAACACCTTTGGTCGTCATGGTGGTCATCGATCAAGTAGCAAAGAGTTTTAAAATAAAAGTAGATTAGCAGAAAATAGAGATTCACAAGCAAGCATATAAAAATATAACAATCCAAACTTCGTAGCAGTATTTGATTTCTAACTTCCTAAGCAAATGGTGGGCATTTACATTTACAAGTCATGGCATGTTCAAATTACAAAATTGTAAACAATATTTGACCTTTGACATGCAGTGTCACATGCAAAACACCCAATATGCGAAATTGTTTATAGCAGAAATGTAACATAGATTGCCATTAGTTTTTGACAACTGCGCTGTCGTATGATCAACAATACGCATCTTCTTCAACTTGACCATCTGCAAAAATACAAAGATCCATTAAATTTGATGTTCTCCTACCGAATAAAGATATGAAATTAAAATTTGAGGCATGCTAAAGAGATTGTTCACAATATTTCTTTCACAACGTTATCTAAATGAAAATATATCAATTGAAATAGAAAACTAAACACAAACCAAAGATAATTTTCGGTTTCAAAGTAGTTTTAGTTGCAAGTCATTGCAATTCTCAATAATTAGGAAATCAAACATTTGAAATATAGGAAACTGAGAAAAGTGTTAAGGTCTAACCTCGAAGATTGATAGCCCGGTTTGCTTGAGCATCAGCTCCAGTGTTAAATTCCTTAAACAGTAAAAAAACATGTTAGTAATTATTAAGGACGGGACAAAAATATAAGGAGTTGTAATCTAAAAAAAATTGGTCAGATTTGATTGGAAATGTTCATATAATTAAGAGCCTAATGCAATTAGTACAAGTGAGCATGAACAATGTAGCTAGGATGCCGAACGTCAATTCAAGAGTTGAACCACTGTAAATCTTTTCAACCTCGAACTTTGATTTATTTGAGTTTTCCACAAAGCAAATACCAAATAAAAAGAGGGAGAGATGTCATCTAAAATAAAATAAAAAAGATAATAAACTAGTCATAACTGAATGTAAATATTCATAAAAATAAGAGCATGATGATATGAAGATCAAAATGATTCTCAAATACTAAAGCAATTGTTTTCAAATCCACAAAGCAATAGCAAGTTGAGATGAAGAATACCCTAGGAATGTGTTGGATGCTGAATGAGTGAAACCTTTCCCTCAGCTGCAAAGCCTCATTGCACAAGTTCCATAAATACTGGTTGTTGATTTTCCATGAACCCAGAAACTGTTGCAAAACCAATAACATATGATAAGAAAATTGTAAATTTCATTTCACAAGTTCCTCATTTTTACTTAGAATTTTCAAATAACCATCTAATATTCTGTCAACAGTTCGATTATACTTTCTATCAACATTCAAATGCAATTTATGCAAAAGGTAGACTTGAAAAATATGTATAGTATAATAATGCACACTCTATAATAGAACACAAACCTGGTTGATAACAAGGTTGGAGTCTCCTTGCACACTGATGTTCCTAAATCCTTTATTGATCGCTTGTTTCAGTCCCAAAATCAAAGCGCGATACTCAGCAGCGTTACTTGTTTGATAGCCCAGTCCTTCACGGAATCGATAGAGCTGCGAAGAAAATAAACATAACACTCAGCTACAATATTTTATAAATCAACAATATAAAATTAAAACCAATTGAATTGTTGCATAAATTTGATACCGGTCTTCCATCTTCCGCATACAGAATGGCTCCTGCACCAGCTGGTCCAGGATTTCCACTCGATGCACCATCAAACTCAAGGATACAAGAACACTGCAAATAAGGTGTAAAACTTTCAACGGGATTTTAATTTGCCAGAAGATTACCAAAAATGTAAAAAAAAAAAAAAAAAGAAGTATGATATAGAGCTTGGACAGTCTTATACATTGCACAATAAATTGAAGGTAACTGTGTGAGTATGTGTGGGATATAAACTATGCAGAACATATATACATCGTTGGTCATGGAATTTTATAAGTATCTATTGAACTAGATCAACAGATATAAGACACTAATTAACATCTAGAAAAAGTAACATAGGTAAGAAACTAATTAACGTCTAAGTAACAATATTGAACTAAATTAAAATCAAAATGTAATAATAACAATTACAAGTATCTATATGAGCAAATAACTTTATTAATTGAGTAGCATTTTTTAAATGGGCACTTCTATGGTGCAGTCATAAAACTGACTTTTTTGAAAAAGTTATTTTGTTTAATAAATAATATAACTTTGATGCTATGTCAGAAGAAGAGTTTGCCATCGTCATACTTTTCTGGTGTTCATTCCATGGTGTTCTTTAGAAAGTTGAAAACTTGGTTGTTGCTGATGCTGCCAACTAGCACATGACTTATCTTTTATGAAACCTGTTTCTGGTTTAGCCTCAATTTACTTATATGAAATTGAAACAGCATACCAAGTGAAACATAATGATTTAGCTGCATATTTTACATCCC
>Ga0228711_1010353_pt1 | contig 12290 bp, 5 predicted proteins | sample MedpolnodulmetaG_2_FD_177996 | JGI IMG/M metagenome (GOLD analysis project Ga0228711, IMG submission 177996) | Root nodule microbial communities from Medicago polymorpha collected in Santa Monica, California, United States - brown nodules | ecosystem: Host-associated > Plants > Roots > Nodule...
AGATAATACAGAAACTCAATGAAAGGTTGTTGTGTATAATTGGTGATTGCAAAACCTAGGTGGAGAGAAAGAATTGTCTAAAGATATGTGCATGTTGTAATATTGTCTACATAGTATTAATGTGCTTGTGAAATTCATGACCACATTCACGTAGTTAAAGTTAACAGGTCTTTTGAAAAATATAATATCAGTGTGTTCCTTTTGAGTATCCCAAGATGAGTAGTGTATTTATCTACGAGCTAAAATATATAGTGAGTTCCTTTTGAATATCACAAGATGGGTAGTGTATTTATCTACGAGATATTGGTAAACTCGGATTGGTGATGATATATTATGATATATATTTCATTTAAAGGTGGTTAGATTATGACGGTAACAGTCTTTATGAAAAGCTTTACTATATTATACTCTCATAAGCTTTACTAGATTATGACGGTAACATTTCACCTCTATTATATTCTCCTTCTAGAAATGGTAATACTTATTATGAAGATGTTTACTATAAATCTCTATCACATATTTGCATTAGAAGTATTTGCATGATCGTTGACAAATTTAATCTTGTTGGGACAATTTATTTTATAGAAAACGAAGATAGGTATTTATGCATTTGTGGTTAAAGATTGTGTTCAAATATTATTGTGGTCATACTAAACTTCTCCAAGCTCTGTATTGTACACCATGCTTAAGAAGCTTTTGTATAACATAGATAGACAAGCCAAGCAAAGTACTGTGCACAACGCAACTAGTCATTGTATCACCAATCAAATCCATCTGTTTTTTCTATAATTTTTTTAAATGTTATTATCCCATAAACTAAACAATCCGCAAAACAATTTTTTTTACATATCCTCGGTTCAAACATAGGTGATATTGTTCAATCCAACAATATCGATATTATTAATTGAGTTAGACTTTCAAATTAAAAATTATTACAGTTATATTCCAGTTGTTGCAGACACCGAAATCTCTAACAAAGCTTTAGTATAACAGATAGAAATATTATTTGGGTAGATGAATGAAAACTCCAAAAGGAAATGCTTCTATGAAAGGCTTATTATCTTGATTTGTCCAAAGCTAGTTCTCTCTGTGTTTCAATTTTCATCTATAATAACATAGGGGTATTCCAAAGCTACCCTGTTAGGTGAAAGATCAAATATAAAAGATAGACAAGAACACAAAATATCCTTACCATATCGATATTTGTTTATATAAACCAGAAGGGACAAATACATGATTCATGGAGTGAATAAATAATTAAACATAGTGAAACTCATGAAGCACACAAACTTTCAAAAGTTTGGCGATATGATCTTAACCTTGTTAGAACTCTGTAAAACTAAAACATTTCAAAATTGATGAAGGAAAATTACAAATCCCTTAAAATCATTTTTTGGAAGATTTTTGGAAGATATTAATCCCTTAAAATCAATTTTATTAAAATAAAAGCAATGGAAGAGGTTTGAGTTTGAGTTTGACTTTTTGTCTATAAACAGAATTTTACTAATACCGAGCAAGCTAGCACAAGATGTGCAAAGCCGCTCCCAAACCGAAGTACGACTAAGCACACTACAAAGAGAAGGTCATGGAGCTAAGAACAAAACAGCCTTGCAGATTGCAGTGCATATCATAACAAACACAGAAGACTAATTTGACTCCACGAATCCAGCTGCAAAGTTATACAGCGGGAATTAATAACAAAATAACTAATATTAGCTACATAACCCTGCAACAATACAGAAACTTCACACGCAGCAGAAGCGGATCGCGCCACTAAGAGGTATCAAGGCGAGTCAAAATGCTTTGAAGACAAGACTATATCAATTCTAAAGGTCCTCTCTTGTTCTCACTTTTTCTTCAAGTAACATTCGACCCATTTCGATCAAAATGTTTGTATTCTATATAAAATGCAAAATTTACATTGGAAGGACAAAAGTAAAGGATGTTGACACCAGCAAAAAATATGAACCAATCTAATCAACATCCTCTATTAGCAAAAGCAAACCCGTACTCTTTTCATGCTTCATGATTCCTGTACAACAATCAAACAACATTCAATGTCTCCATGATACTAATTTGATGAGACCTATGAAATGATTGTTCATTCAATACATGAAAAGATACGGGTTAGAAAGATATATTTACTGTCATTAAATAACAAGTCATACTTAAACGGAAGATTATTCTTTTGAGTGATCCGCTGAAGATTCTCTAAAGATCATTTGGGTCTGCAAACCATTCAAACAAACAAAAATTGAATACTATGTTAATGAATAAGTTACTACTTAGAATCATAGTATCATCGAGATTTAGTAGAAAAACCTTAATAACCTTATCAAGAATCTCAACCAGTGGTGAATCTGCTCCATACTTTATCTAAAATAATCACCATGTCAAAGATGAGTTTGTATCTCACAATTACATTTCATTATAACAAGTGATGGGGGTTAGGGTCACAAATACAACATTGAATATAGTTTTCTGCGGCCAAAATACCTTGTGGTCATTGCAGTCAGCATATCTTAAGTTCTTAACCATTGGATTAAAGATGAAACAATTAATTTTTTAACTTAAACAAATCATATTTCAACGTTCGGTACTTGACTCGAGATCCGAGATATGCTAACTGCAATGATTGTAAGATATTTTAACCACATCTAATCCAACTCTATAGGGCAACAATGCGAACAAACTGAAGTTTACAAACTAGACTCCACTTCCTTTTCGTCTATCATATTTACTTATATTAAAATCAACTTTATTGACTACCAAAATCAAAGGATAAAAAACGAGGCAAGGCACATAAACAGAGTTTTTTCAAACTGTGTTTGAACCACATTCACTATAAAGAATCTAATAAAGCTTGTAACACTTTCTACAATGATAGGAGCAATATCATATTTCCTTTTAAACCAAAAAGGGAGCAACTCAGGTTTTCTTTTAATCTATTTTTCAGTAACAACATATACTAAAACACAAGATCAAGATTTGCATTGTGAAATTACCTTAATGATCCCATCAGCTGCATCCTGTTTCAAAGCTTCTTGGTGCTTATTGTCCAATTCTCTAGCATGAGAAACAAAGGGTTGCTTCTCCTGAAGAGAAAAGGAGATTATTCTCAACAATTTTGACTCATGTGAGCTTATCTAATTGCTTGTGAGATAAAGAAATTAAGTGTTTATTGACCAATTACGTTTATGATCACATATATATGGAAATAAAGTTAGGGCAGGCAAGTAGTTATTTTACCTCGTTTGACATATTTTTCCACTTTTCAAACCCTATCCTGTCAAGTTCAATATTATAATTTTCCATGTCTTGACCCTTCATGAAGCTTTCCCTGATATAGTCAATATAACATTATTTATTTTACCCTAAAAATCAAACTTGAAAATTAGATCAAGATTGAATAGGAATCATATCATACTTATAAACAAGATGGAATACGCATCTAAATACACAAATCGATCAAACACTCCAATCCTAAATTACTTATAGTCCTTTTCATTTCTTTCATAGTGAGATATTCTAATATCCCAATAATAGTAAAGAGCACCTAACAGAATAACAAACCATAGTTGTCAAACACTCCAATCCTAAATTACTGCAACAAATTACTTTTTGTTATGGTTGCCACTCATCCATTCTCACGGGACAGATCACTTTTTACCTCCTTTAGCATATATTTCAGCTAATTATAGATGATCTTACACACATACAAATATATACCAAATTTCGACATAATTGAGGAGGAATATCAAACTTGGACATTCATGAATCAATGAGGACTGGTGGTTGTAAACTTGTGTCTAAATAGATGAAAAATGTAGACAGTCACTGTAGAGCAACTACTTCGATGAAAAATAGACATAGAAGCAAACACGCTCTACATGACAGAGTCGTTGAATTTGTAATCAGTGGGAATTGAGGCATTAAACGATCCATGTTGTTAACAATTTTCTCCCCCTAACAAACTAACCACTAACACCTATATATAAAAGAAACACTATACTTGACAAAGGAAAAAGTGCTAATTGTAGTTGAAAATATGGAATGCATCAAGTTACGTCCTCCAAGATTGTAACCAAGTGAAATTAGGAATAAAATTAGCTTTGTGAAAATTTAGTTAAAGGTGCTAGAAAATACAACAAATGTCTATTCTACACTCAATGTTGTAGATTCTCGTAACACATAATGAACATGTTCAAATAGTCTTGCAAGTGATTTGTATTTGTAATTAAGTTTCCAAATATATTTCTTCCTTTTCTATTGTCTAAATCATTGTTGTTTTTGCTTTTTACTACTATTTTCAATAGGGATGTAACAGATCGGTATTTGGTCAAAAAAATGTCCGAACCAATGAAATCTTCATTGGTTCGGTTTACTGTTTTTCAAAAAAGAAACTGAACCACACTAACCGGTTTGGTTTGGATCAGTTCGGTTGATCGTTTTGTTTGAAAATTAGATAAAGATTGAATAGGAATCATATCATACTTATAAACAAGATTGAATAGGCATCTAAATACACAAATCAAACATAACCGTATCTCAATTAGATCATAATAATAATATCTTCAAAAGGAAAACATGGCTATATAAAGAAGAATCTCAATTAGATCAAGATTGAATATAAATCATATTATACTTATATTTATAAACAATGCAGCAAAATAGATATAGGATAATGTCCAATAAAGAGGGAAAATATGGCAAACATATCCTACATGTGAATTTGGATTCCCTAGTGCCGCATTCACGTAGTTCTCGGACATAGGTGGTTGTTCAATCAAGATTAGAAGGTCCAAAAAAATGCAGATTCTAATTTTAATATGAATTGATCAAACGTCTACAAATGTCTTGACTGCGTGAATGTGGGGAACCCCTGACTCGTACTGAGTAACATTTAACACTAAAGATGGAATTGAGAGTGAGAGTGAGGAATGTTACATAAAAAGGCGATAAGGCGAAATGGGTTGGCTCTTCATCAAACGTTGAATGTTTGGGCGAGTTCGCTTGGGAACGATTCCGAGTAACCTTTTGAATTGAATCTTGTTGGAGTCACAATAATGCATATCAGCCAAGGCAATAGCAACAGAAAACCCACATGTTTCACTACATAAACACACATTCAATTCAAACACTAAAAATGAAAGAAAGTAGAAAAGGAACATTGAATTGAATACATATGTATACCATTTGAAAAAGGCACTTCCATCAGGAGCACGAACACGACGAATGGCGCAAACCCTTCTTCTTCGTGCCATCAGCAGTGATTGATGAAATGAAATGAAATTAGAAAAAGGGTAACACTTTTCCCGCTAATTTGAAGACTAAAACTTTTCTTCTTCTCTGCTTGATGATGGGACACGTTTATTTTATTTCTTAATTTTGTTTAAATAAATCATTGAAGTATTCATGATAATGTCTTAAACTATTGAAATTAAAAAAAAAAATTGTGCACTTTATTAGTCAAAATAATCTCTAATGTTAAAATTGAAATTAATTATTTTCATATAGGAATTGCTATGACAGAATAAGTATTTATAGAGACTAATATGACAATAAATAAATACATTGAAGGACTCATATGATACTATTAACAAAGTATTTTAATTTGGTCAAAAAAAAAAAAACAAAGTATTTTAATGCAAATTACTATTTTGAAATTTTTATAAACTCATAAACTATTGTGACTGACAAAAATGATTATCGTCAATTTTTTAAATAGAGTTAATGTTGGCCAGTTTTATTAATTATAGACAAAATTTAAAATATCTCACATAATTATTTATGGACAATATCAAGATTTGTTCGTTCGAACTATTATCTAATGAGATTCAAGGTGTGTGTCCATCATATGATATTGTCTGACTTCGGATCCAAATCGGGTTCGGGTCTAACAAGATTGAACATTAGCCTAGTTAAAAAAAGTTGCTCCCCAAACTGTAGGCTGAAGGAGTCAGATTGTAGCTTGATATTTAGATGGAAATAGAGTAAATCATGGGAATGTTTTAAATATAGACAAAGTTTTAAAATTTAGCTTGAGAGTGAGTAAACTAAGAGAATTATTAGAATCAAGACTGACTTTTAAAATAAGAAAAAATATGAGCAAGTTTATTTGAAATATAATCTTTTTAAAATTCTAAATTAATTTTTCAAATTTTTAAATTAATTACTTAAATTAACATTTCAATTAAGAGTTTTTAATTAAGTTTATAGAAAAATATGTTAACATAAAATTTGAAATAAAAACAAAAAATTGTTTGGATAGAATGATTATTTAAATGTGTATTTTGTTGAGATATTAATGATATATATATATATATATATATATATATATATATATATATATATATATATAGTTATAATTTGTGGATAAGTTATAATTTTCTTTTAGGGGGGATAAATCATAATTTTCAAATAGCTTCTACCTACTTAATTTGATGCAAAATTATATTTTTCGGTTGGCAGGGACATTGCAGTATGTAAAGATCGGGGTTCGAACCAAATCCCCACTTGTTCACCTTAAATATAAATTTTCTAGCCACTAGAATGCTTAACGAAAAGAATATGCTTTCCTTTTGTTTTCCCTCTCTTTCCCTTAAAAGATTTGGAAAGTTACCAACCGATCAAAGTAAAATTCCATTGGGGTTTTGCCATTCGTGTGATCAATAACGACGAATATTAAAACAAAGAGAAAAGTCAGAGGAATTCTAAGCCTCTAAACTTCTGAAACTCTTAATCTTAAACCTACATGCAAAGAGAGAAAGTATGTAGCTGTTGGAAAATTGATGTAAAATCGGAAAAAGAAAATTTAAAGGTTAGAAGAGTAAACACCAACTAATAATATATTGAGCTAGTGTGGTGTGAGTTGAAAAAATTAGAACATCACAGGCAGTCTAAGATACGCCACTAATTGTATTGGACTTGACATTGCCTATGTCGAACTTAAAGAAACGCGGAAGGTATTTGGCCAAATTTTTATCAGTCAAGAATATTTTTATCTTTTCAAAATAACTGGACTTCTTGCTTCCTATTCAACCAGAGTAACAATCATATTTCTCTATCTTTATAAAATTGTATTTTTTTTTAGTATAACCTAAGATAAATAATAAATACCAATATTAAGATTAAAAAAGCTTTTTAAAGTGTTTTTCATTCTTTAACAAGCTTTAAGCTTTACTCTTCTGTGAAATGAAATTATTGCATAACTAGTTAAATCCATGTGATTTTCTTCTTTATTTTTAAGGTTAATAGGTCTTTACTCCCCTGTAATATAGGTCATTTCTGGTTTCCCCCCTGTAAAATATTTTTTTTGATTTACCCCCTGTAAAATATTTTTGTTTTGATTTACCCCCTAATAGGTCAAACAAAAACCAATTTTATTTTTTTTCAAGAATTTTTCGTTTTTGTTTGGCCTATTAGGGGGGTAAATTAAAACAAAAATATTTTACAGGGGGTAAATCAAAAAAAATATTTTACAGAGGGAAAAACAGAAAATGACTTATATTACAGGGGTAAAGACCTATTAACCCTTATTTTTATATTAATTGTGAGAACTATCACCTTAAATTTAAAAGATTAAAAACTAAGTTATTTCTCTGATATTTATTAATGGAGTGCTCTATGTATTCGATGGTGTGATTATTCTTAAAAAAAAAAAATTGAACAAACAAAAATGGTTATATTAACACCAACGGAGAGTCCTTGATAACACAAGGTGTGTCATAAAGAAGCTCAAAAGTTTACAGTCTGGACATAATCAAAAACAGAATAAACAAAATGAATGTAATTTGACTTTATCTAGCATATGGTGAATTGTAGTTTCCTTAGCCTTGAAAACTCTATTGTTCCACTCGCTTCACATAACCCAAATACAACATAACCAAATAAACTGCAAGAAAGAACGACGAGCTCGCAATCATCCAAAAGAATGAATAAACTAAACAAGATGATTCTATAGCACATCCGGACCAACTGAAGATATTCCAATACAAGATCTAACCATACACCATAGAGAGGCGAAAACGGGGAAAAAAAGGAACAAGTGATGAGTTGTTTCGAATCCACCGCATCCGATCACACAAAATTGAGAGTCATGAGAAATGATGTTGATTTTTCTTAAAATTTGATTTCTATTTTTGTTGATAGAGTTAGAATTTCACTATTAGGATGAATAAATGTGAAATTCAGAGTTTAACTCTACACTTACATATTGTAATGCATTTTTATATTTTTTTGTCAAGTAGTTTAATGGCTAGAAATTCACCTAAGATTAATAAGTGTAGAATTCATGGTTTGAACCTCGACACATGCATATATAATATCATGTCCCTAGCAACTGAGATAATCACACATTGACTACTCATTCTAATTTTTTTAATAGTGATTTGGGTCTTCAATTAACATTTATTTTTGGTGATTTAAAAAACGATGTTTGTTCAACTATTATTTTGGAACAACTTTTTGAAACAACTCTTTTTCATACTTTTACCGTTTGTATTCTCTATATCTCTCTTTGTCCTTCTATTGTTTTTGTCTAATAAAAAGAGAGAAAAAAATTTATTTCAAAGGTTGTCATAAAATAATTATACAAATATCACTTTTTAAAAAACCATGGTTACTAATTTTCTTAAAAGGTTCTAAACTAACAAAGTTGTATTTTTGTACACTATTGGTTCAGTTGGTAAGAAATTGGCTCATACTTACCAAGATATGGGTTTACCTCATGATGTCAAAGTTAGGATTTCGTTGGTGGGTAATTATTAAATATCTTTGTAAAAGCATTTTGAGTTTTAAACTTTGCCTCGTTCAATTCTCCCTGCTTTATGATTTGTTAGCTACTTATGGTGATTAGGGAGGTTGTCTTAGTGTCGTTGTTGTGAACAATGTTGATTATAATGAAATAGATCCATGGGAAGTGCAAGGGGAGTGAATGTAATCTCGGTTATAAGGTGAACTAAGATAAATACTTTGTATCATCTCTCCGATATCTTTATTTTCCGCTGCTATCCATTTTCCAGTATCATAAAAAGAGAATCAAAAGGAGACCAACACAATTCAAACCCTCTTTCTTATGTTTTTCTCGCCTTTAGGTTGTTTATGATGAAACCTCCAAGAAGCTTGATCCTGAATAGAATAAAGAAGGAAAGCCCCCAAGAGAAGGTCGAGGACCTCTAGCTCGACTACGTGAATACACGCCCCTAACAAATTTCAGGGATAAAATCCTAATTAAATGCACCTCCACAAGATTCAAGGAAGTTTGAATAAAAAGTTTCTAAAATATCAGCGTCCAAAGCAAGTGCATATAAAAGCAAATATTGTCGGTTCCACAAATGTCATGGTCACAAAACCAAAGATTACATCCATCTTAAGGATGCAATTGGAGTGTTCGTACAACGAGGAAAGATAAGCCAATACACCAAGAACTCATCCCAAGAAAGGAAGAAGGTTGAATCCCCCCATTCAAAGAAGATGAATGAAGCAACCATCTAAGGTGCAGAGGACAAGGACCTCAAAGTTGTTATGGCGATCAATGGCACCGAAAATTTTGTTTCCTTCCCTTAAAATGCAGAGGTAACAAATCCTTCCTATATGAGTACTTGGGAAAAATTTCCTTCTTCCCTCGTAATTCAAGGAGAAGGAATAAGCATAGCAACGATGGGGAAGATCAAAAGGAAGTTTGAGGAACTAATGAGCATCACCCAACACACCGTCACTTTAGGAAGGACACCTAGAAGACCCCCATTGGCATTCTATGATAATGAGATCCAAGATGGATTAAAAATGCAGTAATACCATTGCTCATGCTATGCTTCGTTCCATTAGCAGCGATTGATTGATCGGTGGATGAAACAACTAAATTGCAGTGCCGCTACTTTTTTCTTTTTTTGCTTTAAGGCTATGTTTGGATTGATGGAATGTAGTGGGATGGGATGGTATGAAATGGAATAAATTAAGATTCCATTGTTTGGATATTCATGAAAAGGATGGAATGGAATGGAATGGAACACAATGGAATACATTCCATCACTTACTCTCATTTTGCTTACAAAGAACCCCAATAGAGCAGCTGCAGGAGGAATCTTCAGAAATTCTGATAGCTTATGTGTTGGATGCTTTACTCAGTATCTGGGGGAGCAAAATGCACTATATGCTGAATTAGTAGCTGCTATGACTGCTATTGAGATAGCTCACATCAATGGTTTCTCAAATTTTTTGTTGGAAACAGACTCCCAATTGGTCATTTTAGCTTTCAAATCTCTCTCTGTGGTTCCTTGGGTTTTAAGAAATAGGTGGCTCAACTGTCTGGTTAGGATTAGAGAGATGAGTTTTTTGGTGTCTCATGTCTATAGGGAGGGCAATGCTTGTGCTGACAATCTTGCTAATGTTGGTCTAGCTTTAAATTCTGCTAACTTGTTTTGGTCTGACGACTTACGTGACTCCATTAGAGAAGAGTACAATAGGAACAGGTTGGGTACGCCCAACTTTAGATTTACTACCTTTTGAAAAGGTTTTGGTATAGTTCCCCTTTTCTTTATGTACTCTTTTTTTGGTTTCTAATGGATATTTGCTTTTAAAAAAAAAAATTGGATGGAATGGGATGGAATTGTTCATTTACTAAATTACAAAGATATCCTCATCTTCTTTGCATAACAGTGAATAACAACACAATGAAATTGCCAACGTAACTATGAAAACTTTTTGAAATAACAACATTGTTTTTGAATCTTAAACCAAAGAGAAGGAGAAAGATATATCATTTTTTCTGAACTATGAAAACAGTGAAAGATATACCTTTATCTGACAACGTGAAAACTGCCTGTGTGAAATGACAACATTGTTTCTGAATCTTAAACCAAAGAGAAAGATATACCAAAAGCATGCGTCACTTTTTGTTCATTCTATTAGATTTTTTTTTTTGGTAGATTCATTCTATTAGATTTTAATAATTAAGAACATGTAATACTTTTATCTTTTTATTAATTTAATTTAATACCGTTAATATAAATTATAAAATTTTATTCATTTTTCGTTCAAAGATAATATGTTTTTTGGTGAATAAGATAATATATTTTAACTTTATATAACATTTTTTATAGAAGGATAAAAATGGAATAAATGATTTATAACTCATTCCGTTCCGCCTACTTTCCAAACAATGGAATTGATAATTTGTTCCGCTCCATCGTAAAATATCCAAACAATGGAATATAATTTTGGTTAGTTTTATTAATTATAGACGAAATTTAAAATATCTCACATAATTATTTATGGACAATCAAGATTTGTTGGTCCGAAATATTATCTAATGAGATTCAAGGTGGGTGTCCATCATATGATATTGTCTGACTTCCGATCCCAAATCGGGTTCGGGTCTAACAAGATTGAACATTAGCCTAGTTCAAAAAAGTTTCTCCCCAAACTGTAGCTTGAAGGAGTCAGATTGTAGTTTGATATTTAGATGGAAATAGAGCAAATCAAGGGAATGTTTTAAATATAGACAGAGTTTTAAAATTTAGCTTGAGAGGGAGTAAAATAAGAGAATTATTAGAATCAAGACTGACTTTTAAAATAAGAAAAAATATGAGCAATTTTATTTGAAATATAATCTTTTTAAAAATATAAATTAATTTTTCAAAATTTTAAATTAATTACTTGAATTAAAATTTCAATTAAGAGTTTTTAATTAAGTTTATCGAAAAATATGTTAACATAAAGTTAGAAATCAAAACAAAAGATTGTTTGGATAGAATGATTATTTAAATGTGTATTTTGTTCAGATACTAATGATATATATATATAGTTGTAATTTGTGGATAAGTTATAATTTTCTTTTAGGGGGGATAAATTATAATTTTCAAATAGCTTCTACCTGCTTAATTTGATGCAAAATTATATTTTTCAGTTGGTAGGGACATTGAAGTATGTAAAGATCGGGGTTGGAACCAAATCCCCCACGTGTTCACCTTAAATATAAATTTTCTAGCTATTAGAATGCTTAACGAAAAGAATATGTTTCACCTTGTGTATCCTTCCTTTTGTTTTCCCTCTCTTTCCCTTAAAAGATTTGGAAAGTTACCAACCGATCAAAGTAAAATTCCATTGGGGTTTTGCCATTCATGTGATCAAAATGACGAATAGTAAAACAAAGAGAAAAGTCAAAGGAATTCTAAGCCTCTAAAATTCTGAAACTCTTATTCTTAAATCTACATGCAAAGAGAGAAAGTATGTAGCTGTTGGAAAATTGATGTAATATTGGAAAAAAAAAAAAAAATGTTTTATTATTA
>Ga0228711_1010354_pt1 | contig 12289 bp, 5 predicted proteins | sample MedpolnodulmetaG_2_FD_177996 | JGI IMG/M metagenome (GOLD analysis project Ga0228711, IMG submission 177996) | Root nodule microbial communities from Medicago polymorpha collected in Santa Monica, California, United States - brown nodules | ecosystem: Host-associated > Plants > Roots > Nodule...
GAAGTGACTCTGGAAATTGCAACGTACAACTGACCATGCGAGAACACATGACTCGGCAAATAAATTCCAACATTTTTAAGTGATTGCCCTTGACTCTTGTTGATTGTCATAGCAAATGAAACAGATATTGGAAATTGCTTGTTTGAAATTTGAAAGAAATTTTAACATCAGACGGTGAAAAAGATAATCTGGGTATGAAAACTTTTTCGTCGATGTTACTTCCAGATATAACCTTTGCTTCAAGCACAAATTTTTCCATTCTGGTTATGATTAACCTTGTTCCATTCCATAATCCTTACTTTAGATCAATATTTCTCTAAAGCATAATTGGAACTCCAATCTTCAATCTTATCTTGTGATGTGGGAGTCCCGAAGCATTTATTGTGTTGAGAAATTCTAGAGTGTGGACATCATCAATAACATCACAATTTCCATTATGTGTCAATGGAGTATCATAGCTCAAATATGTCTACTCTTCACCGGACATCAAATCTAACATGTAATCGTTGATCTGAAGTTTTGATTGCCATCAATATTTTTCGCAAATCATTAAGTTCCATCAATATTTTTAGTAAATCATTAAGTTCCATCAATATTTTTCACAAATCATTAAATTGCACTCATAGAAATTAATTGAATTTCCGCATATCATTAAGTTGAATTTTCGCATATCATTAAGCTTCATATATATTAAGTTGAATTTTCGCATATCATTAAGTTTCATTAAATTCCATTGTGATTATTCAAAATGGCATATCATTAAGTCTTAACCTGAAGTTTCTATTGCCATCAATATTTTTTAACCATTTGATATCCTTATTTGAAATGTCCTTCATAGCATGATTTTCGTGATCTATACAATATTTTTTGCTGAATGCTAGTTAAAACTAAAAGTGTATTATTCAAACGAAGAAACATTTTAAAACCATTATTTTGGCTCCATGAAGGATTATGGTACAATATTAATTGCTGGTAAACAATCATCCATAAATTGCATTTAAGCTCAATAGTCAAACGAAGAAACATTTTAAAACCATGATTTTGGCTCCATGAAGGATTATGGTACAATATTAATTGCTGGTAAACAATCATCCATAAATTACATTTAAGCTCAATAGTCAAACGAAGAAACATTTTAAAACCATAAATTGCAGTCAATATAAATGAGAGCACATTAAATTGGAAAGATGTTACTTTTTATTGCATTGAAATCAAAAGAGAGCACATTAAACTGGAAAGATAAACCATAAATTGCATAAAAATGTAAAGAAAATTCAAAATGGATCTAAAAGCATAAATCCTAAAAACTGCATTCCATCAATTGCACTGCGGACATCAAACTCTCACGACAGCTGGACGCTTGACTTGGATCTAATGGAACTGGAAAAAGATCAAAGATTCAAAGAAATAAGTGCAAGTTGAAAAATATATATGGAACAAAACATAAGAGATCAAGAAAGAAGATGAAACATGGTTAGATTTTGCGGTGTTATTTGTACCCTTAAAGCAGTGCACGGCTAAGAGAGTTTGTGCATCACTTTCCATTGTTAAGTCTAAACTGTTTTGACGTAAAAATGATGGCAGGAGAGGATAATGAGAATGCATTCGTTAATATACATGGAAGGTTATGAGATCTACGGCTGAGATGTAGGGGGTGGTTGACTCAAATCATGGAACATTAATACATGAAATGTTATGAGATCTACGGCTGAGATGAAGAGAGTGGTTAACTGAGTTGATTATCATTAATTACGTATTAGTGAGGGAAAAAGAGGATGATTAACACTGTTTTCAATTGCCATTATGACGTTTCTGTATGAGAGATAAAGTGAGGAGTTTGAAAATAGAGTTTAAATCAACAGCTGTGATTAAGTGTGTGGTCAAGAGATTAGATTAACAATAATTACATGCTTAGGAGGGAAAAATGTAAAGGATTAGGGCAAACATGCTAGCTCATCAAGTCTAGCTTTTATAATAAAGGATGACTATTGTGGTATATATGATCATTCTTGTATCAATTGAAGTGTTGTATTTTATATTACGATTCCGGTTGTTTGAATTTATTAATCCTTTCTTTTAATTTGCAACTCCTTTGATTTATGTTATCCACACACAACCTTATCTGTTGTTTGTTCTTGCAAAAACTAAAGGTCGATAGACAATAATCACAATCACCATCAATTTTACAGAAAAAATAAATAGGGTAGAGGTGGACTCTGCAATCAAAGAGACAAAAACCATAATTAATAGAAAAACAAGGAGTATCTCATATAGTGATAATTTCCTATTAGCATCTTAATGTGCTTTCTTTTCATTTATTATTAACATAACATGAGTCGTTAGATCAAATAATTACAATGGTTAAGATTTGGTGTAAGTCTAAAGACTTACATCTGGTGTCAACGGATCATGCCTCTTAATTTTTTGCTTTTCATGAAATTGAAATTTCTTTTTGGAGAATAATATTTGATAAGAACTTTTTTTCTCTCCCTTTCATGTGTTTTGAATAGCCTTTATAATTAGACCAATTTTTTGTTTTTTGGCTTTCAAGAACTATAAAACAAAATCAATTTTTAACTTTTTGTACCCAAATTATTTTGGGTCATTGTGAGTTAGTTATAGACAAAGTGTCATTTGAAATCTACTTTCTTCTCTTGTTCATAACATTGTTCTTTCTAATATTACAAATAGAAGGTGTATGACATTCTCTTCCACAATAAAAACATTTAACAAAAGGGGAACTTGAGGTTTTGTTTGGGAGAAGCAATTTTCTAAAAAGTTTTTCATGATTTTTTGGATGATAGCCCAAACCGGCTTTATTATAAAATCCCTTTTGATTTTCCTTAATGATGTTCAAATTTTTTCTTCCCATTGGAAATTTTGCAAGTGTGTTTTGAAGATCCTCAATTTTAATATTCAAAATATTGCAATCATCACACTTGAAAATATTTTCTTTTCTATTTTCACAAGAGGTGCAAGAAACTTCACTTCCAAAAACTTGTTTTTTTGTAAAAATTTATATTTCAGTGCTTAAAATGTCAATTTTTTATTCAACAGTGGAGATAGTTTTCTTATAGGAAGAAAAAAAAATTCTAAGCTTAGTTGATTCATCATTTAATTCTTTATGAATATTTAATAACTCATCATAAGTTAATTCACATTCAAATTCAAGAATTTACCTCATCCTTCTCATGGTTTTCCATGAAACATAAACATGTTACTTCATTTTTTGATTCATTAGATAAGTTTGTGTCTTTGTCATCTCAATCGATATAAGCCCTCTTTCATTTTGTATATATTTTTTGACTTAGTGGACAATTGGATTTTATGTGACCATTTTTACACTTGTAGCAAGTTGGATTGAAGGAAGTTCTTTCATTGATCCTAGCTTTGAGAGCAAGACTTTTCTTCTTCTTTTCACCTTCTTTGCTTTCAACGAGTCGATTCAAATCAAGTTCATGTTCTTGCAATTTTTCAAATAAAGTTTCCAAAGACATAAAAGGTAAATCTTTTGGTTCACAAATTGCAGTCATTTTTGGTAGCCAACTTTGACTCAAGTATCTAAAAACTGTGTTAGTTAAATCCTTATTATCAAATGATTTTTCAAGAGCTCTGACATTATTTATTATATGGATAAATCATTTTGCAAATCTTGCATGCTTTATCCCGATTTTATCCTAACTAATTCATACTCATGAGTCAACGTGTTCATTCTAGCCCTTTTGACCTCGATTGTACCTTATGGGCCAATTTAAGGGTGTCCGAGATTTCTTTGGCGGTTGCACATTTGATACATGATAAAACTCATCAATGTTTAATGAAGTTATGATAATGCTCTTATCTTTCAAATTGTATTGATCTTTTTCATCTTTGGTCCAAAGAGATCTTCGTTTATTCACCACAACATTATTGACTAAATGAGTGGGAATAAATGGAGCATTTACTACAACATCCCAAATGTCAAAATCAACTCCCTCGATGAAAATTTCCATTCTCTCTTTTCAATAACAATACTCTTCACCATGGAAAGATATAAGTATGTTTATTGAACCGTTGTTTGAAGTCATCTTGGCTCTTTAGACGATTAGACTTTAAACGAGATTTCAAGCTCTGATGCCACTTGTTGAACAAGCAACTTCAAACACACAAGATGAAGAGTGAATTGTGTTCTTTAAAAAAAAATTTAAATAAGCACTTAAAAATGTTTAACCAAATAAAATAAAGTGCTTATGAAAAGGTTAAAAAAAATAAAGAAAATGTAGATGTTGAGGTAAAGTAAATAACAAAGAAAGTAAAAGAGATAAAAGGATGAGGGAAAAGACACCAAAAGGTATCATAGTTCGGCCCAAAACACCAAGGCTATGTCTAGTCCCCAAAGGAAAAACCCCTTGAGATTTTCACTAACCAAACTTTTAAAAAAGATAAGCTAGTAACATTTACAGGATAACGAGCACTCTCCAATCAAAATTACCCTTTATAAAAGAGCATCTAAACCCAAGAGATATCAACTCTTTTAAAACCTTAGGATCGCACCCAATACAAAAAAGATTAAGACAATTAAAAGATTACATCAAATGAGTAGATGTAGCAAATTGAAGCACAAGTACTATAAAATAAACTATATAGGATAAAAGGCTCTCAAGAAAATATATTAGCAAGTGTAATAACAAGAGTAATGAAATGATATTTTTCATTAAGTTTTAGTGCAAATATGAGTTGTTAAAAAAATGCCAACACAAGGCACTTATTTATAGTGCAAAAGATGAGTGGGTAAATTAAATCAGCCAATATGCACAAAGTCTATAAAAATACCAAATTGTTTCGATCACAGTGCAAAACGATCAGACATGATTATGATGCAATAGAGAAGATATAAAGAAAAAAAAAAAACTAATATAATTCATATTATCATCCAACTATTTTTGTAAACAGAATTTTCAGTTGCGGTTTGATCTTTCCACCCGACCTTGTTCAAAAATCTTCAAACCAAAATTGTCATCACTTACCTCCGACACAAAACCAAGTAATAATTAACTATTTGTGCACAAGTGGATAGTACCAAACCATGCATAAGCAACTACATTATAAATTCAAAACAAAATTTGAACACTAAACATATGTCATAGTCATTAAGATCCCTCACATTATACTTACTAATTTAGCATTCTTCTTAAACTAAAACATCATAATCATCTTAACAAAAAAAAAAAAAAATCATAAACATCACATATGTTGTGGTCCCTGGTTTCTAATGTTAGGACACCCAGCATGTAGCATTGCATCTGCATATGTCTAGGTTCTAAATGTTAATAGTTCTATCTTTTTGGAAGAACTCTAACAATTCTGTCGAAACTGACACCAGAGAGTCTAACTTGAGACTTTGAGAGGATCACATTCTAAGATCTCAATTCAACACCAACGTCCGACCTTGCTAATAGGTTATCAAACCTCAATTACCAAACAACTATGAGTTTATTATCATTAGAATATTATTACAACAATAATCATCATTTAGAACTAGAGACTTTGTTGACAAACTCCTTGACTTGCATAATCAACTGAGTAGATTCAGGCAGATCAGGAAAAATATAAAAAGCATGAACCATGGTTGGATATTCAATCAACTCAGCCTTTTTCCCACATTTCTTTAACCAATCATAATACCGCTTTTGCCAATCAATCAAAGGATCAAACCCACCAATAAAAACAAGCGTATCCAGATAATCCAAACCCGACAAATCCTCCGCATTCGGCCCGCTTACATTAACAGCACCATGATCCCGGTCCGATCCCTCCGGTAAAAACACCTTCCACCACCAATCCGTCCTTGCAATCGACACCAACGGCGATCCATCAAGTTTAATCTCCGCCTCAGTCCGCTCCTCACCGCCAAAAAACGGCTGAATCGATACCAACCCGATAATCCGGATTTCCTGGAGCCCTGCTTTACAAACCGTAACAGCAAGGTGGTGTGCCAAATTTGCACCGGCACTATCTCCCACAAGGAAACATTTTGACACATCAGCATTTTCCGGTAAAACCGTTTTATTCTCATCCAAATATTTCAAAACAGCCTCTCCGTCATCGTATTGCGACGGATAGCGATGCTCCGGTGTGAGGCGGTAGTTGACAGAGACAACAACAGCGGAGATTTTATGGCAGAGTCTACGGCAAAAAGCATCATAGTAGATAGAGGAGGGGCAAAGATAGTTGAAGCCACCACCGTGGAAGAAAATGACGACGGGAAGGGAGGTTGTTTTGGTTGCACTATCATCTCCGATGACTTCTCCGCCAACAGTGGGTGTAAAGAGACGGAACCAAACATTATTTTCGGGGTTAACGGTAACGTCTTTGGTAGAAATGCCGTTAACGGGAGTGGCATTAGGTGAGGATTTGCGGATGAAGAAGTTAAAGAGACGACGGTTGAATGTGCCGTTAGAGCGACAACAAGCGTCGGTTAAAAATGAAAGAAGTGAAATGGTAGCACGGGGCTTCCAAGGAATAAGGGGTTTGGGTTTGTTTGTTGAGTTTGAGTGTGACATATTGTCCTCCTCATCTATCATGATTTTGCTGAAGACATAATAATCGAGTAAATAAATAAACCATAGAAGATAAGATGATCGGTTTTGTCAAATTTAGAAAAAAGATAGATGATGGTATTTATATAAATAATATTAAATTTGTGATTTTTTATGGTTTTTTTGTCAATATATTTATGATATTTCTATAAGGTTTTTTTTTTATTTTTAATATGTGATATTTCTATAGGCATTACTACAAAATATCCCCTTTAATAGCACTAATTTTAGCTCTTAATAGCGCTTTCCAAGCGCTAAGAAAGCCCCCGCTATAATAGGTCAGGAGCCTATAAACAGTATTAAAATTTAAAATAAAAAAAATATAAACAGTATTAAAATTGTATATTACGATTTAGGAGATATTTGTAATTTTTTATTTTTTTGTCAAGATAATGACAGTTTGATGACCGAGGCAAGGTTTAGTCAATGACTAGTTTCATGTTTTATGGTGCAATAATGATATTGTTCACACGAAGCTCTGATACTTCTGTCGCATCACCTCATCTCTCAAAGGTCAACCGACAATACAATGCACGGGGTGTTTGTCAACACCATGAAATAATTATTAAGTTAGCCAACCTTGGCAAATAGTATATTAGACATTAGGCGATGAAACCATAGCCAATGGAAGTTAGGCGATATTGAAGCAGCCGAGTGAAGAAAGACAATTCTTTCTCGAGCCTACTAATTAAGTACTTGGGTCATAATAGCCTCAGACTTACTCAAATCAAAGTGTGACTGGACAATGACACATAAGACCCATGTTCCATGTTTATAGCACCACTAACCACAAATAGCATGACAGACAGAGCATGATCATAGTGGAGTTGCACACCGAGGGCTATTTTCTATGGATCATGTTGTGAAAGAGGAGATTGACTACTGAACATGGGGCACCCCGATCCCCTTTGTGACAGAAACTCACACACTACCCATGATCTTAGTCGAGCAAAGGTTTAGCATTGCAGGCGAAGTTGTTTGGCTAATAGGAAATAATTTTACTATAAATACTCAGTTCGTATAATATAATTGACACGTCTAATCAATCAAACCTATTTTGAATTTTTTTTTTTCATCTTCCTTTATATTTATTTTATGTATGTCTTAGTGTTGATTCAGAATCATAACTGAGGACATTTAGCCAAACGTTGGCTAAATTCGTGAACAATCAACATGAAAGAAGTAGAGATTCATTGTTGTAGGAGAGATATTTTTAATATTAGGATGGGTGATGAATGGATTAGATGGAGATGATATGGTAATAATATGTCAAAGAAAATAGGGAATGGATGAAAACATTCGTTTTGGTATGAGCATTGGTGTTTATATGGGTTTTTGGTAAACAAGTCTAGTTTTGATTATTATAAGCACGATCAAACCAGAAATCCTAGGACATGTTGTGCAATCTTTTTTCAGAAAATACATGAATTTTAATCATATTCATAAGTTGCTTTATGAACAAGATAAAATTACATATGAAAACAATTGTCTTTCGAAAGAGAAAAGATGCAGGAAATGCAAGTAAAAGACTTAAATGTTTAAAAGACAGAAACTTAAAGAAAAGGTAAATTGCATCGCATTAATGTAAAAGGGGGTTCGACAAATCAGATTACACACGTTTTGTATGACTCTTTTGAAGGTGAGAAAAACATAAGAAGGGGGGTTGAATTAAGTTATCTTTTTCTTCTTTTTAAACTAAGTCCAATGTTCAGAGTCTGATAGATTTCAGAGTCTGGAACAGAGTTCAGAGTCTTATTCAGCGGATAATAAAAGAGATAGAGAGAAGAGAAAGACACAAAACAATTATACAGCTTCCTTCCACAATCCAGAAGTAGTCCTGTCCCCCTTGCACTTCCAAGGAGAATTCACTAAATCAATATCTGATTACAAATGCTCAAGCATAAAAGCAAGAGACTACCAAATGATCAAGCACAAAAGCAATAGACTTCCTATGCTCAAGCACAAAAGCAAGAGACTTCTAAACAAACAAATTTACACAGAAAAATGTTTGAGGTTGAACACTTAATATACAATCAGTGGTGTTCATAAAACAAATCAGATACAAACTCTTTAAGACTCTAGAATTACTAAGATATGAAAGTTTTTAAGAAATTCTAAGTGAACTTTGATGTGGAACAATTTCAGCAGAGTTTTGGCACTAGTAAATTGTTCTTGAGTCTTTTACAATCTTCAAGTCTTCACTCCTTTATATAGAGGTGTGAAAGATACGTTGATGATTGCCAGCACATCACAAAGAGTCGTTGCAAATCTTGATCATCACCAATGATCTGTTGCTTTATTTGGTTATTGTCCTAGGAGGGAACAATTTCAAAATAATTCCTTGTTTGGAGAACAACCAGCGTAGACACAACTGTTATCTTGAACTATTGCAGACATGAAGAGTGGAGTAGTGGTTGTACAATTGTTCTATTGTCTTTTTCTGCGCTCTTCAGTGGATAAGCATTCAATGTCATCTAATTCCTCTGAAATAGTCATTGCTCCAGGCTTCTATTCCTTCTGGAATCATGTGTCTTCAGAATAACAACTTTAACTAACTGCAGCTTCCAGTCTTCAGACTCTGTTGAACTTCAGCTTCTAATGATCTTCAGACTCTCTGATGACGTCATCTTTTGACAGTCAGCTTCCAATGGTTTTCAGACTCTGCCTTGCAACATAAACTTCCTTTGTAAATTTCATTGCTCTCATTTGTTGTTTTAGAACCAATACTTGAATCTAAGACTTATAAATTTTAGTTTATGGTCCTACACACTTGAATAAATATTAGCATATCCAATTGACATTTTAATATCTTGTTATCATCAAAACTTAAGGTGGTAATGTTAAACACATTTCGTTCCAACAATCTCTCCCTTTTTGATGATGATAAACACTAGTATTAATGGTCAATTGTTGTTAATCTAATTAACAAGTTGACTTTAGGGTCTGAGGTTTGTAAGCTCTCACTTAGTTCTATTCATGTTAATTAAATTCATTTTAATCTTAAAAACGTCACTCAGAATTAACTTCACATGAAATTATAGACTAACAGATGAGAAGCATGTTCTCCTAAATTAATTTTAATTTTAATTTAGTGGGCTCGGAACCTAAATATACTATATCTACTCCCCATTTTGTCATCAACAAAAAGTATTAAAAAATAAAGGAGAAGTAAGAAAAAACACAAGTTAATTTTAAGTAGGGTTGAATATCAATTATTAAACATTAAACATCAAATATTGCAACCAAGAATGATCAGAGCATAACTAAAAAAGTATCAAAAGCATAATAATAGAGTTTTGGAAACTTGAGCAATAGAAGCATAGACAAAAATATCAAAAACAACATAAATAAATGTGTGCAATCTAAGGTTTCTGTTGCTGTTTCATCATGGCCATCATGTCTGGCATCATAGCCTTGAGATCTTCTGGTTGCTTCTTCACTGTTTCTTCCAAAGCTTCTGACCTTCTAGCTTGAGCTTCTTCAGATGCTCTGTGTTGTTCCTTCAATTCAGCCATTTGTCTCCTTAAAGCTGTAGAGATCATCTTCTGTTCAAACAATTCTTGCTGGAGCAGCTGAACTCTCTTGCTCTCTTCAGGATCTTGCTTCTTCACTTCTTCAAGAGTTGGTTTATCTGTCTTGATGAACTTCTTAGTTATCCAAGAAGGATTCACATCTTCTTTCACTGACTTAGAAATCATTGAGGAGATATCTAAGTAGAAAGGAGAGTCTGAGATAAACAATCTCTTCCTTCTAACTTTAACAAACTACATGCTCTTGATTACTTCCTTAAACTAGTTTTGAAGAGACTGATTTTGAGCTTCCACAGACAATCTTTGTAGATCATAAAAGACTCTGTCTACCACTTCTCTAAGCGTAATACATTTCTCCTCATAGCTTTTCAGTATGGATTGGATTGTTTCTGGACTCAACAAGATTTAACAGATCCTTGAAAATGTTGTCACAGACCTCTCTCAGAATGTTGGATTAAAGTAAAAGGGTAGGAGGTGGTGAAACATTTATAGGTTGAGATACAGTTGGAGTGGGTAGGTCTTGGTTGGTCTGAATTGTGGATGATGTAGGTATGCCAAAACCAACATTGATAACATGTTCATCCTCTTCATCAGAATCAGATAGAAGCATGTTGTCAGGAGTCTCAACAATTGTTGGATTGACAATTGGCTCAAGTATAAGTTCAATGACAGAGGGTTTGTTAAGTAGGTTATCAACAACAGTTTGTAAGGTATTGTTGGATATGGAAACATTTATGGGTTGGTCTTCTGATACTGAAATGTCAGTATCAGAGGCTGACTGGTTAAATGATTCCACATTTTCAGAAGTTGATGTTTCTGAGTGAGATTCTAGGGATGGGTCTGGCATGAAATCTGGATGAATAATCATATTAGTACAAGTTTCAGAGGCCATTTGTGATTGGGTTTCAGGTTGTTGTAGGATTTTTGAAACAACAATGTCAGGTGCTGTCTCAGAGGCTATTTCTGAGTTTGGTTGATAATCAGGTAATTCACCATCTAAATGTTGAGAAAGATTATCAATTACAGGTGAATCACTGGTTTGGGATTGAATGACAGTTTGATAAGCTTGAGTCTTTGTTATTCTTGAGAAAACCTTCTCTTTTTGCTTATACAGATTCTCTATCCTAGCATCTACATCAAAGTAAGGAGGACAAACAACGGTGTCTCCCTCAGGATGTACAACTTGGATAGGTTTAACAAAGAAAGCGTCATACTCTTTGTCTTTGAAATTTTCAGACTCTGGTTGAGGTTTGGTGGATGGTGATGGGGGTAAAGCTTTTTCTAGATTTGTGTAGACTCTGCTAAGTGGTATATCAACTAGATTAGCATTGTTGTGTGTAGGTGAAAGTGGGTTAAGGTCTAGAGGGTCTAAGAGAGAACTATGAGAAACATTACCTCTTGAGACTCCAGCATCTGAAGCAATAGTTTCTGAGCATCCTTGCTCCCTCTTCACTTGCATTGTATTCTTCAACATCTCATTAACCTCTTTGTCAACTGAGTTTTAAATTTCCTCAGTGAATTTCAGAATCTTCTGAGCATCTTCAACAACCTTCTTCTCTACTATGTGAGCAACAGAAGTTCCCAACTCTCTGGCTACATTCTTAGCCTGTTCAATCACAAAATCTTCTTGATCTTGTTGATTCTCCTGAATTGGTAGACTCTCAGCAGCAACAGATTGAACATCTGTCTGAGGGTCTGAAGATTTCTCAGATATAGCCTTCTTGCTTATTTTCCTTGTAATTAAAGAAGCTTCTTCAACTTATGCATCTTCTTCTTCAATGTACATAGAAACCACCATCTACTTTATCTTCTTGGCCTTCTTCTGAACCTTTGGCTTTGTTTGAGAAGAAACTCCTGATGAACCACCTATAGTTCTCTTCTCAAGAACCTTAACAGGCTCTAGATCATCCATTTCTTCTTGAATGTCTGGTAGAGTTTGAAGGTGAGAAAAACCACAAGAAGGCGGGGTTGAATTGTGTTTTCAAAAACTTTTCTTTCTTACGTTCTGAAAAACTGTTCCCAGATTCAGAGTCTGAAATAGTTCAGAGTCTGACTTGAGTTCAGAGTCTTAGTGCAGCGGATAAATGTAAGAGAACAGAGAAAGAAAGAACACAAGCAATTATACAGGTTCCTTCCACAAACCGGAAGTAGTCCTGTCCCCCTTGCACTTCCAAGGAGAGT
>Ga0228711_1010355_pt1 | contig 12287 bp, 6 predicted proteins | sample MedpolnodulmetaG_2_FD_177996 | JGI IMG/M metagenome (GOLD analysis project Ga0228711, IMG submission 177996) | Root nodule microbial communities from Medicago polymorpha collected in Santa Monica, California, United States - brown nodules | ecosystem: Host-associated > Plants > Roots > Nodule...
TTCTCCTTGTAAGGTTACCATGACAATGAGTAACTAAACTCTTTTTGTTGGGATTAAACGTAATCAACTCTATTAGTATGTATTCCCTTTGATTATGGTGTGTGATTTTAATTATTTCAAGATATGGATGTTATTCTTGCATTGTAATGCTTATGTTTGATTTATTAGTGATTGAAAAATACTTTTGAATCTAGATGAGAATAATCATCTATCAAAACATAGATTCTAGACATGGAATGGATGTTTTTATAATCACTATTTGTATCCACACTTAATGCTTTCTTATCATTTAATAGAGTGAGAAATTGTTGATTGAATGATAGGAACGACTCTTGGATCGTTTAATAGTGTGAGACATCGACGATTGAACGATACAATTGAAATCACAACTTCATTTGGACACGAATGATGTTGTCGGGGGATACGTGATAATATCGATTGATAATTGGAATCCGCAACCCTAATCTGAGAATACGTATAAGTGGGTTGATGAAGTTTAATCCCAGCATACTTATTTCCCTATTAACTCTCGTCCCATTTATAAATTCTTAGTTTGATAGTTTATGAAACAACAAAATACCTGACAATCCTAGCTCAGAACGATATCGATTGTTGAACGGCTTAGAATATTGCACCAGTCCATGTGGAGACGATAACATAAATACTTACTTTTGATACTACATCAGGTGTATGGGCAAAAAATGTTTAGAAAATCGATCTTCATGTTCAAGTCAAAGGAAAGTGAGAATGAAGTTGTTTGGAGGGTGAGGTTGATGGACAAAGTTGATACTTTAGGAATTGAACTTAGGTTGATTAAGTTTTTGATAATCATGGTTTGCTTGTTTGAGTTTGTGAACATGCTTCTGAATTGTACTAGACGTGTGTAATGTTGTAATGAAAAGAGGTTGAAGATGAATCTTCACGTAACCTTTCTGTCAAAATATTTATATCAGATTAGTCCTTAAAATTTATGGCTATCCATCAAATCTATCCCTAGATTATGGTAAAAAACATCAAATCAGTCCTTGAATTATATAACTAACTATCAGTTTGGTCCTTGAAAGACAAGCTTTGCAGAACAAAATACAAAACGCAGAAAACACAACTTGATCTTTGCAGCATTTACAACATTTGCAGCATCGACATTTTATGCATTTCCACTTTTATCAGCCTCAACATTTTCTACATTTCCACCATTACAAGCATCAACATTTTCTACATTTCCACCATTATCAAATATAGTAACCAACCTGAACAAAAATCATCTTTCTATTTTTTAAACTGAAAACCCTAATAAGACTAATCTAAACAACAACAAAAAACTGAAAACTTGAAAACAAAATCATTAAAAATGAAAACGAAATCATTAAAACTAAAAACGAAATCATCAAAACTAAAAACGAAAATAAAAAAGGGGCCAAAAAAATGGTGAAAACGAACAGGAGGAGAAGGTGAGATGGATGTGAGACTTACCTTAACCAAAGGGCGTTCCGTTCTTAAAAAACCACTGATGATGATTTTGGAGAGGAGAAGGTTATGAAGGTTTTAGCGGGAAGGAGAAAGATCGGGGATTGTTTTGATGGGTATGACTGAAATCTGTGGGTGGAAGGTAAAGATAAAACATGGGTAAAAATGGAAAAGCAGAAAAAATTGCATTTGAAAAGTGAAAACTGGATTTTTTGTGTTTCTATCAATTTAGTCGTTGTACACGTGGCTTCCTTTTTGACACGTGTACAGGACAACACAACATGCAGGGAGCCAACTCAGCATCGCTAACAGACCTTTTGGACGAATGGACCATTTTGATGGACATGAGAGAAATTCAGGGACGAAATTGATATTTCGTAAAATTTGGGGACGATTTTGACTGATGCTTGTAAATTCAAGGACGAAGATGATGATTCACTCTTTTAACGACTAATAACATATGTTGGAGATCGACATTGTTGATGTGTCGTCTGCAACAACCTTTCATCAACTCTATGATCTCCCCATGTCTATAGAAGGCATCATACACCACGATCAAAAGGTAACACCATATATACTTTTATTATACTCATTCTTTTCTCTTATAGAAAAAAAAATTTTAATAGTAAAAGGGTAAGCAAGGAATCGAACCCATAACACATGACAAACATTTCACAACTCTTACTATTAAGTCGCTCACTTGATCACTTTACAACTCTTGTAGAAACTCGAGCGTCAAAGTAATAATTATATCTTTTTTTAGACAATTTCTTTTTTACATTACCTTCCATTTTTAGACCATATATATGAGCATCCACCTGGCACGAGGGAGAGTAACATTTCACGTGCACTGTACTGTTTTATTAACTATCTAGGACGGTGCAACAAAACGACAATATTGTGATGACGTTGTAATCCATTTGCACGTATTCATTTGCTGGCCACGTTGTAGTGTTAAACGGAGATGGATGGAGAATGATCATCGCCGTCCACATGTTTTGGACCATTTTTGGCTTCTATAGGTCTGAGGGGTCAATTATTCCACTACACATTTTCATTGAGTTTGTTTATTCTTTTTGTTTTTTTATAACATCATTTCAATTTTTCTTTGTACACAAATTTTGACTTCCACACATTTTTGGATGTCATGATAATAATATATATATCCCACCGTATACCACGTTTTAGGTGCGTCATTTGATTGAAGGTTCATGACGTATATCACTAACGAGAGTCCCACAATAATTATTTAAAACATGCTCAACGTACGTATACTAGTTTATTATAAGATTGTTAATTATTTTGAATTTAGTTCATAGAAGTATTATAACTGATCTATTTTCTTTTACATTTAATCGTATATGATATATCATTATTATGTACGAGATAGCGTAGAAACCAATATATAATAAAAAAATATTTCCAAGGCGGTCATTGGCTGGAGCAACCAATTTTATAAAGTTGGGTCTCCAAAATATACGGGAAGGATGAGAGTATATTTGTTTGGGTATAGTGTAAATTCTTTTAAAAGAATCTTTTCTTATTTTTCTAACCTGATTCGGATTATATAATTTAAAATGTTAGACTGTTTTTATATTATTTGGATTTTATAATAAAAAATGTTAAGATTGGAAAAGAAATTATCAATTTTTCTTTTGTTATATAGTAGGGATGTGCAAATCAAATACTTATTATTTGATAAAAAGAAAGTAAATAAAAAAGATGGGCTTAACCCAACCCACACACATGACACATCAACCAGCAATAGCAAAAAAAATCAACAAAACAAACTGGAATCAAAATAACACTTATTGTTAATTTATGAATTTAGTTGACTACTAAAATTTTCTAATTGTTAACTTATAATTGTTTTAAATCACCTCTAATTTTTTTATTTGGGTCCATTTTCAATATTAGAACAAAGCCTCCAATGTGATTGGGACGGCTCTGGATATCATGATTCCTTCAACAACAGCAGAAAAAGTTATATTTTATACCAAAAAAAGTAATATTATGGTTCTAACTTAACCTAAATCTCATATTCAAATCCAAACTTGGATATGCAACGTTAAAAAATTTAGTGGGTTTTCAATCCTTTTAAATCACATAAAACTTGAGGAAATAGTTTTTACTATTGTGAGTGGAGATATTCAACATTTGTTTGATTTGCTTCAATTTTTTCCTAATATTAATTGATGGGCTAAAATAAAGATTTTTTTTTTACCGTGTGGATATATAGTAGGTATGTATTTAAGGGAAAAAAATTATCAATTTTTTCTTTATTTTAACCCATCAATTAATGTTACAAAAATAAAAAACGAAATTTAGAGGCAAAAAATTGTGAAGAAAAATCGTCACGTCATAAAAAATCAACATAGCAATATATTTTGCCATGTCAGCACCTTCTGTGTGACTAGCCAAAGAACCTTAAAATACAATGGTAAAATCTGTGTTTGTTTTTTTAATGGTGATTTTTATTTTTGTAGATTTTGCATTTGTTACGGAAGTAATTTAAACAATTAATCCAAAAAATAATGATGACAAATAAGAAACACAAATGTTATTCAAAATTGGCCGTGTTTTTCTCTGGTTCGCATGTCAAATCCGTGAAATGAATCTGGCTTGATACTCGATTTCTTCTTGTACATGCACTTTCTATATATTGTGCTTAGCATCTAATGGATGATCCACTAAAATGGAAACACAAGCAATAAAACTAAAAGAAGTTGAAATGAAATCTCATGTGATGTTTCAAAGTGATCGCAAACTCTCCTTAAGTCTACGGTTGACCTTTTTTGAGTGAGGATTTCTAATTCTTCTTGGCCTTACCATGTTCTTCAATGAAGATCATATGTCGAAGGAAATAGATGAAAAAGTTTGATGTTCTAAAGACTGCAAACGGTAAAAACCGGAAAACATACGTTGATGTGGAAATGATATCAATATTACGTGCTATCATAACAATGAGTCATAGTAAAAATTCTATCCAAAACATTAAATGGTAGTGTGACATATCACATATCCGCAAAGGATTTGCACGTAAACGCCCAAAACAAGCCTTATATGACTATAACATGATCTAAAGCCAAATCGGATTTGTACAAGTATATATCTGATTAGAACATAGTAAACAAAGAACATTAGTGAAGCACTACAAGGACTAGGAGACCAATAATAATGGCACGTGTTAAGAAAGTTAAGAAAACCTTAAACCAATTGGTGATGACTATCCCGAAAGCAAGCTCTAACTTAGAAGAAATGGAGTCTAAATTATTTTATTTTATTTAAGTTGTTGTAAAATATATGGGAATTTTTTTGGTTATAATCCATTGTCCTATATTCGAGACTCTTTGGCAACTAGTGAAGAAATAGATAGGTGTTTATTTAATGGATCCGTTGCATATTTTAGACCACTTCACTTAGTTTGTTTATGCTTCAAGAAGCTTTAAACCTTAACGGTCTTTTTTGCAAATGATATGGCTTTGTTGTGTGTGTGTTGTGTGTGGGTGTTGTTGTGGAATTAAAGGAATAATAGGCTTTTTAATAACAAGGCTAAATCATTTGCGCAGCTCCAGGAAAAAGTAAAACTATCTTCCTTTTGGTGGTTGAAAGTTCAGCTAGTTTTCCTTTTAGTCATCATATATGGTGGAAGCAACTCCTTATTTACTTTAGTATTGGTTGATTCTATTTTTCTATTATTTTTTGTGGATGTCTTTGTTGTAACAATGTTTTGCTCTTCCTTGTGGATGTCTTTGTTGTAACAATGTTTTGCTCTTCCTTGCACACCTAATGCTATGGAGCATAATTTTTCAAGTGATAATATAATTCATTTTGATTTATTAAAAAAAACACTGTCATTTATTTTATTTCTTTGACGATGAGTATTTTGATTAAGTATGGATCATGTGGTACTCATTACCTATGTGTTGTTCAACCCAAGTTTTCCTTTGTTTGGCATGTTTCTGTTGAAATGAAAGTTGATTGAATCATGCATGTTTGAATGATGGCGCCTAAGAAAGCTTGATTTGAAAGGATGGCAGAGTTTTGACCAGCGAGGAAAACAAAACTCTAATTTAATTCATTGCATTTTCTTCTCCTGTAAATCATCAATGTTGATAATTTTTTTCCTTATAAACATAACATACCTAAAGCAATGAAAACAGTAATATTTTGGTGGGTTAACAGGTCTTTACCCTCTTATAATATAGATTTCTGATTTTCTTCTCTGTAATTTTTTTCTTTGATTTACCCTCTTGTAAAAATAATTTGTTTTGATTTACTTCCTAATAGGCCAAACAAAAACGAAAATTTCTTGAAAATAAAAATAAAGATGGTTTTTGTTTGGCCTATTAAGAAGGTAAATCAAAACAAATTTTTGTATAGGGGGTAAATAAAAAGAAAATATTACAGGGGTAAAAACCTATTAACTTTATTTTGGTTGAGAATTATACCTTGTGTATTTGTGAGATTTTTTTTTTTTTGGCTTGGACCATTTCCTTAAATCTTATCAAGAAATCAAGTTTTTTTGTGGCGATTATTTCTCAAGTTTTATCATTCATCTTCTTCCTAGATGTTTACGTGTGGCACCACCTTCTCCATTTCTATCTTATTCATATTTTCATTTTCTTTTTATTACTGTTTTTTCTATTAGGTTTATATTTAGCACTCCCTGTCATCCCTTGCACCAGTTAAGTTGTTTTAACAATTATTTTTTAAAAGGAAACTAAGAAAACATAATAATCTATATTTAGTTTTTTTTTTTTCACCCTCCGTTTTCATGAAGGAAGAGAATAGCGATATTTGGTTTGACAGAAAGATAAATAAAGTATGATCAAGAATTGTTCTACCATCAATTAAATTTATATTCTCCCAAACCATTTGTTCTTAGGATAAGCTTATTAATCACTTGAACTCAATTATTTTGTTATAATTTATACTTTGTTTTGTTAAATTAGCCTCATTATGATTTTCTATTTCATCCAAGTGATTTTTATATTTCACCTAAGCAATGCCCACCCAACTGGAACATTGGCGATAAATAAATTTTTAAAAAAAATAATAAAAAAACATTACGCAGATTTTTGAATTATTTAGATATTTTCAAACAGCCCTAATACCAAAAAATATTGCAATTAAGACTTAGTACTTAACAACTTGTCAATAATTTATAATTATCTTTAAATAACATTATTTAGACATATATTGAACTTTAAAATAATTTGTAATTACGTTTTTTTAATGTTATTATGGTTTTTATCTTTTTCAAAAAAAATATTGGTTTTTATCTAGTGGTGAAGAAAATGGGGAACTCACTCACTCAACTCTATGTGAAAAATGCAAGTTGAAAAGAATTCGGCAAAATACAAAAACTTATATCACCTTAATTGATTGATATGTTTTCCAAGAATAAGAATTACATGGTGTACAGTTTTGTTTGTTTCAAACGTTGGCGAAAACAACTAAAAGAATAAATAAGATGAAACAGTACGAAGTTCATGAGATGCAGAAACAGCTTGGGCCATCCAAACCAGAATACATGCTCTTTAGGCACCCTAAAAAAGACCGAACCGCAATTAATTACCGGTTGGATACTTTTTAAAACCGGTTAACCGATTTAAAAAGTGTCCGAACGACAATTAACTATCCTTCGACATATTTTAAATGTCTATAAGCAATTGCTAAATGTCTAAAGAGCAATCTTTTCCGAAGAAACCATCATTGGGCCTCACTTGGAAAGTTCCCCTGATACCATGGTACTTGACATATATAAATTCTCTTCCCCACGTACACATCATGCACCCCTTGTTTTTTCGAAAATGCCTCGGTTTCAATTTAAAAATAGTGTGTTTTTATTTTTGCAATATAGAATTCGGAGTGTGTTTTCTGGCCATTTATAAAGGGAAATAATTAGCCTCGGTTCAACTGTGGTTAACGACTTCTTATAGATTGTTACACGTCTGAATTTTATGTTTCGAACGGCAAAAGTCAATCTTACATATTCAAATTTTAGAATTTAAATGTCCCATTTTTGTAGTTTGAACCTCTCTTGTGACAAAATAAAGGTTTTTTTTAGATTACCTTTGAAAAATGGTGGATAATTTATCCACTAACCAATGAAAATGAGCAATTTATTGATGGGACCAAGATAGTTCATGTATACCACCTAAAAAGGTGAATGTTCATTGATTGAGGTAAATTAATCATCATTCTTTTATGGGTACCCTAGTTGTCACCCAAAATAAAACTCCATAATTTTTACACATCCAAATTTTGGAACCCGAACCTCCCTTTCTATGGTTCGAAGTTCGAACCCCTCTTGTGGGGGACGGCCGTGAAAATTATAAAGGGATTGAATTCTAAAATCCAAATATTAAAAGGTATTTTTGGTTTTTAAGAGACACACGAGATGTATGAGATAAAAGAATTTCTCCTTGACATAAACTATCTATCCAGACACATCTCTGTTATTATGCCTTGTAGTTTTGTTTCCACCAAAAAAATAATCTGTACAAACCCTAAGCCAAGATACAGGGCCGGATTTTGGGGTGTGCAAACCGCTCAATGGAACTGGGCCTCCCCAAGATATGGGCCTCAAAAAAAAAATATTGTCTAGTAGTACTACTAAGTAATATCCCACTACTCCCCAGGTTTCCACTTTCCTTTTGTGTTGTCTTGTTTTAGGCCTATTAGAATTGAGTCTTCTTGCTTTTGGTGTTAGGTGGGTGTTTCTTGGGATGGTGGTTTCAGGTTCCTCACGTATACGGTAGTGATTTTCACATTTGGGTGTACAACATATATATGACACCTTGTATTTATCTTTTAAAAAATTTAAATAGAACATACATTGTTCTTTTTTAAAAAAAAATATTTTTATTTTATTATAAGTCTCTTTTCACTTACAGAGCGAGCCTCCAGATTCGTAGGAATGGTCCTGCCAAATAATGTCCCTTGTTTTTTCCAATGCATCGCCAGTAAAAGTAATAATATTGTTACTAAAAAAATCAAGTAATTCTACGAAAATATTCAAAGGTAAAAGTAGTAACCTCACCGTTAGTGGAATAAAAAGCAGCCAGAAAAGACCGTAAATGCTGCAAAAGGAAAAGGAGGGTAAAGTAAATATAAGTTGTTACAACAGCTTATGGGAGTGAAAAAGTATGTGTAACCAAGTGATTGAACTTAGGTGTTTTACGAGCTCTATTAAGAAAATTGCTTTTTTGACATGAAAAACTTCACATTGACACAAGTAATTTACGTTAGAGTTCTTAGCGGTAGTTAACTGCCGTTGGGAAAATCGCCGGCAGTTAACAACCGCTGGTGCCAGCGGTAGTTAACTACCATTGCTTTTTTCCCCCTCAAAACCATAAAACCCCTAGGTCCTATTCATTCATCACCTTACCTCACCATTATCATACCTCAAAAAATCCCCATTTCAAAAATCCTTTGTCAAAACCTTGGTTCCAAATCATTGCTGATCGATTGTTAGGACGTTTCTACACACAATATGCATAAAAAAACATGTATTGCAAGTTTTAACATGTTTGCATTTGATTGGGTTTTGCAGTTTTCTCTTTTTTTGGTCTGTCACGAACTCTAGCGGTTGTTAACTACCGCTGGGAGTCAGCGACTGTTAACTGCCGCTAGACACATAGAATTTTTTCAAATTTCTCAAATGGCAGTGCTACTGCCTAAAAAAAAATTCAATTTTTTTTTTGTTTTTTTTGGTTTGTTTGTGTTATTATATGATATTAGATACATGTTTATTAATTAGTTTAGTAATTATATGTTGTTTATTTATAGATAAGGTTGAGAATGCGGGTGATGATCCGGGTGATCGAAAACCTAGAGTTGTCGATTCCATTAAGGTTGAAGCTCCCATTAAGGTCGAAGCTTCCGTAAAGGTTGAAGCTTCCATTAAAGTTGAGGCTTCAAGCGTCAATTTCGATGTGTGGAAACTTCGTGACAACGAAGTGGACACGGCTCATTTCTTTTCGACCCGAGACACATGGAAAGATAAAGACGAATTGCTCGGTTGGGTCCGTCGACAAGCAAATAGGGATGGATTTACGGTTATCATTAGAAGATCTTGTGAAGGTAGAAATGCTATGTTGGAGTTGGTTTGTGAACGGAGTGGCGAGCACAAAGTACCGAAGAGAAAAGTGAAGCATGAAGCAACGAGATCAAGAAAATGTGGGTGTTTGTTCAAGGTGCGTGGATATGTCGTCAGGGAAGACAATGCTTGGAAATTGACTATTCTTAATGGTGTTCACAACCATGAGATGGTGCCGTATGTAGCAGAGCACCTTCTTGCCGGAAGATTAATGGAGGACGACAAGAAGATTGTACATGACTTGACCGATTCTTCGGTGAAACCAAAAAATATTTTGACAAATTTGAAGAAGAAAAGGAAAGAGTCCATGACAAATATCAAGCAAGTCTACAATGAACGTCATAAATTCAAAAAGGCAAAAAAGGGTGACTTGACGGAGATGCAATATCTAATCTCAAAGTTGAAAGAGAATGGATATGTTTATTACATAAGAGAAAAATGTGAAAGTAAAACTGTTCAAGCCATATTTTGGACTCATCCAACGTCGGTAAAGTTGTTTAACAATTTTACGACTGTTTTGATAATGGATTCCACGTACAAAACCAACTTGTATAGGATGCCATTGTTTGAAATAGTTAGAGTCACCTCAACCTATTTGACATATTCGGTTGGTTTTGCATTTATGACGTCGGAGAAGGAGGATAACTTTACTTGGCTTTGCAAATGTTGCTTAAACTTCTTGGACCAAATAGTGATATGCCTAAGGTGGTAGTGACCGATAGGGACATGAGTATGATGAATGCCGTAGCAAATGTTCTCCCCTAGTAGTGCAATACTTTGTTGTTTCCATGTTGGCAAAAATGTTAGATCAAGAATCATCACCGATTGTAAAGTTAAACAAAATGTTGTTGTGGTGGATGGGCAAAAGAAGATTGTCGATGAGGAGAAGCATAGTAAGTTAGTTGATACCATATTTGATGCATGAGAAAAATTGGTTGAATCTCCTACTTAAGAGTTATATGCGGGTAATCTATTGGAATTCCAAGATGCTTGTAAGGATTATCCAAAGTTTCTTCACTATGTTGAAAATACCATTTTGAAGCCTTTTAAGGACAAACTAGTGAGGGCATGGATGGACCTTGTGTTACATCCTGGGTGCAGGACCACGAACAGAGTTGATGGAGCTCATGGTGTGGTGAAGGAATATTTGTCCACCTCCAAGGGTGATTTGGGTACTTGTTGGCAAAAAATAGATGAGATGTTGGCAAACCAATTCGGAGAGATACAATCATCGTTTGGTAGGAGCGTTACGGTCTTGGAAAATCGATACAAAGATGTCACTTTGTACTCCGGGTTGGGGGTCACATGTCTAGACAAGCCATGAGCTTTATTTTTGTGGAAGAAGAGCGTGCAAGGAAAACCTTGTGCATCGAGAAGAAAACTCGTGGTTGTGTTCAAAGGACGTCGTATGGCCTACCTTGTGCATGCTTCATTGCTATGAAAATACGTCACAACAAGCTCGTTCGATTGGATGAGATACACCCGCATTAGCATAAGTTGTATATGGGTGAAGAAGAAAGTAAAGAAGATTTTTTCCGGTCGCGGAGGAGTGGCGTGGTATCCAAGAACGTCTCGAAAGAGTTCCATTCCAAATGAAACTAGAAATCAAAGAGGGTACGCAGTTGTTCGCGTTTCCGGAGACCACAATGTTGTCACCACCTCCAAGAAAGGTGCCAACCAAAGGAGCTCCCGAAAAAATCAAAACTACACCAAAAAGAAACGTAGGATCCCATCTTCGTGGGAGACTATTGATTCTCAACATCCTGAAAGTCAATCTTCATCACGAAAAAAATCTTCACAACCTAAAAGAAAAGGTGCTCGCATTGGCATTTCTTCGGTTCTGGTTCCTAAGCCTAGCTTGGTTTCAAGAAATTATGATCCATCGAGTCCTATGTATTACATGCCAAAATTCATGAGACCATACATTGAGGGAATTGTGGATGTTATTGGCGATGGACATTATGGGTTTAGGGCTATAGCCGAATTTGTGGGTTTGATAGAAGAAAGTCATGTTATGGTACGGAGAGCACTTATTAAAGAGTTGAAAGAACATAGGAACAAATACATCGAGATATATGCAAGCGAGCGCCGTTACAACTACATCTTGGATGGATTGCATCCTCCCAAAAATGTTAGTAGTTTTGCACCTCCCGACAAATGGTTGACATTGCCGGATATGGGAAACATCGTTGCAACTTGTTACAATAGGCTGGTGTTAGAGATGACCACCCTTGATATTGGAGTCTCAGAGACTTTTTTCCCACTTAAGGTAGGCCTCCGGTTAACCCGAAAACCTACATGATTTGCATTGGTCTAATCCCAAATCATTTTGTCTTTCTAAAGTTGAAAGATGGTTGTCCACTACCTCCATCATCCACGGAGTGGAGATATCACAGGAGCATCGAGGTGGCAACATGGGAGGATGAATTTTTGGATCAACACGATCGTTTCCGAACACTAATGGAGATTGAGCTACGAGAGAGACCGGTTCCGCCAAAAAAACCAACAAATCAAGACAATCCTATTATGTTTGATGACACTTCGGTTAAAGCAAACGCCGAATTTGAAGATGTTCTGGAATATTTAGATGATTTACTTTTATTAGATGAAATATGACACTTTTTTATCGGTGTTAATCCGATTTTTGGTCGATACACACCGACGTATTTTTTGGGATATATAATGTAATGACCAATTTTTTTTTGCTAATATG
>Ga0228711_1010357_pt1 | contig 12285 bp, 6 predicted proteins | sample MedpolnodulmetaG_2_FD_177996 | JGI IMG/M metagenome (GOLD analysis project Ga0228711, IMG submission 177996) | Root nodule microbial communities from Medicago polymorpha collected in Santa Monica, California, United States - brown nodules | ecosystem: Host-associated > Plants > Roots > Nodule...
ATATTTTTATTGATCATTTACTTTGCTTATACTGGCTTGAAGTTTAGATTATATTTGTCTCTTTTTTTGTAAGACAAAGGCTATTCTTCTTATTTTTAGTACAAGGCTATTGTGTTAGTTAATACTTTGTTTTCCTAAGATATGCATCTCTTACTTTCAATAACCTACTTTAAAGTGTTCAAAAGGAGGCCTCAGCCTCAGAGGAAAGATTTGGCAATGATTCTGGGTTAGATCATGATTTATTTGGTACTGAAATTGATGACAAAATGTTGGTCACAGAACTGGCCGTTGCATCTTCTCGTGCTAAAAAGTTATCAGGTATGTATGTATATCAAGTCATTAGATAAGTCTTAATCGAATTGGACCTCAGAATTCAAAATACACATATAAGAAATCAAAGTAGGATTGTTTGTAGAAAATATAGCTAGGAGCAGAATATGGAGATTTAACACAATATTCTTATGGTATAAGGATCCTCTGAACCAAAAATAAGCTCAGTTTTCATATTTATGTTGGTCTAACAGTTAGAATCACAAGAATGAATACTTGAATGTATTTCAGTTCTTTCTTACAATCGTCTTGAATACAAGATTGAGATTTTAGCTTCTTTCTAGATTCAACTTAAGTCATGCGGTTTAGAAGTTTCCTCTCTTAGGTTTCTTCTCAAGGTTTTGATTTTATTTCTTGTCAACTAGCTTACCTCTAAATACATCAAGATTATGTGTGGATAAGCGTTTCCACAACTTGGTTCATCACATTATGTGAGAAGCAACTACTTGTTTTTGGTTAGACATGTGTTTACCTGCCTCTTGGAAACAAATGTATGCTAAGATTATTCAGTTTGGATATTTGTTTTTAGTGGAAGGTTCAAGTGTGGTGTGTGTCAAAGCTGGAATATAACATTTATTGTATGTAATTGAGTTTTTATTCAGCTGTTCAGGAAGTAGTTTTTCCTATTTGCTAGAGTCATTGATGTTAATGGATGTTTAGTTGCTGGTTTATCGCATACATATACCCTTGCATTGTGTTATGTCTTCCTTTCAGCAGTTACTTCGATGGGATTTTTTATTTTTCTTTGAATGAAAGATGATTGTGCATTTGACAACGACATGGATTCAAAATGAAATAAGCTATATATGATAAGAGATATATTGCAGTTCTGCCTCTTTCTCGCTCTCTCTCGTTTTCATATGACAATGCATGTCTGAGATACACATAGGGGTGTTAAAGCTCATTTTCATGTTTATTCCTTAATCTTATCATTTAAATTTAAGTTGATGCTCAGGTGATATGTTATTCCATAATTTTATCGTCATATTAATTTAAAATTTCGTTAACTAATCATCCTCATGATTGTGTATGAGATCGAACTTATTTAGTTTCTCATGCTACTTAAGTTTAAGAATCATGTAACATTTATGGATTTAACTACTTTCTCATTTTTTTTTTTATATAGATTTTTATATTGTCTAACTTACTTTTTACAAAACTAGTTTATATGGTGAGAGATGCCACTTTATAAACTCATTTTAGACTTTATCTTTATTCTGTCCGCGACTTGAGTTTTTCTCAATATATATTGTGGTCATGGGAAAGGATGGGTATAGGATTTGCTTATAAAGGGTTTAGGATCTCACTTTGTCCATTATTTTATTTAGTTGGAAAACGTCAAGTAAACTCCAAATGAAGATCTTCTAAATGTTCTTATCATGTTAAGAATCGAGCAAGTTGTCTGTGTTTCCGAATATTGTGCAGTCAGAAACTTCCCCAATCCTTTTTATGTTTCTTCATGTTAGTCATTCAAAAAAATACTTCCTTTTCAAATTTCATGTCCACCTACGGTAAATAACCGATTAACCCAATCTTACTAAGCAATATTCTTGGTGCTTTTTTTTATTATTATTATGTTTTATCTTATTAATCGATTTCTTATATACACTAACACTTTATTATCATAATCATCAAGTAACATCAAATTCACATAAATATGACAGAAAACATATAATCACATGTTATCAACATATATCACATCAAAAAACAATGATATCATCATATTCATATTATACAATATAAATTATAAAATGACATCACAAAATATCAATTCTACATTATTCACTTAGTCTATTCTTTGAGTGACCTTCCCAAAGTTCTAATTTATTCTTGTTACTACCTTAATTGTATTTGAAGTTAATAAAATTCCGATCTCTCTAATATGTGCAAGTCTAAATACTAAAGATTACTCATTTTTGGACTTTTGTCTTTAATGAAAGTATCAAATGTGCCAAAACGAAATATAAAATTTAGAATTCAATAAGTTTTTGGTCCTTATACATATTTCAAATTTCGTTTTAGACCATCTGCAACAGAGCACTTTATTTTGGGTGCTTAAGTGGGTCATGCATGTACACATCATCTATTTTTTTAATTTTCAATGATATTACTTAATAAGCACCCAATCTCTTCAACACAACAACTCAAAATAAAAGTTAATAAATAGATCCTATTAATAACTCAATGTCATTGTATTTCAAAAAAGTTCATTGGTTTGTGTACAATTTATTACATATGGCCCACAAAAATTAAAGAGAAAGAAGGTGCTTATATAGTCACCCTTCTCTATAAGCACCAAACATTTTCTCTCCACAGTGAGAGTGTTTATTAATTCCGGTGTTAAATAGGTGAAACATCCACCATTGTGGATGCTGTTAGTCTCTTAGAAATTTTTTCAAGAAATTTTGATCCCCATATATTGTCCGTCACTGGTTTGATCATTGTTGTTAACTTCACTTAACTGAAGCTAACATGGCAATGACGTTTTATTTTTTATCTTTCTATCTCCACGTGGACAATTCTGTATGACATTAATTTAAATTTTTTAAAAAGGGCATAAATGAAGATATCCCAAAATAACCATGATTCCATAATTAAAAACCCAATCCGTAGTTTTCTTTTGAAATACTCTGTTCATCATGTTTTTCTTCTACTTTCAATTTTTCAGATTTCTGCGATCATGTCTTCGTCACTAAACTATTCAAGCTAGGATCCATAAAACTCTCCATCATCTCTTCACTCTTGCTTCACCCATCATGGATTCCAAGTATAATCTTCATCATTCTCACATCTCACTCAATCGCAATTGTTCATCATTCCCCACGCCCACACCAAAGCCTTATCATGAAAAACCCATGAACGTATTACAATTCACAACACTCGTCACGGCAAAAAGACACAGTCACATTATTGAAGAAATCTCAACCATCTAATCTATTACACGGTTAAGATCTAGCACTTGTTGTGTGCAAGTGTGAGCTATATGTCCCACATCGAATAGAAAAAGTAAAAGGTTGAACACCTTATAAGTAAAAAGATCCATAAACCCATAGCCTTGAGGTTTTGGGTAAGAGTGTTGCGTCTCTCTCACTAGTGTGGTTGTTCTAGCCTTGATGTGGACGGACCCCCAAACTCGCTCCCCTCATGACCCAACAACACTCTCTTTTTTCCCACCATAAGGTTATAAAAGTGAAAAGTCAATTTCACATTAATATATAATATACATTTTGGCGCCACATTGTGAACCCCAATTCTGTTTCTTCATCTTCTCCCGCACGTCACCAGAAGTCTGCAGCCATTTCATACATCAATAATGGGACAATTGCGGTGGTTGTTACTGAAATATGATGTGACATTGTGACTAAATGTTGATAACCACTATATCAGTGGACTTGATTACAATGATCGATATGAATGAGTGCCATGAACATTCCTAGTGACAACAACCACATGAGCAATATGTTTCATTTCTCAACAACCATGATTTGTATGTGTCAATAAATTTTACAAAAAATTGATGAAGTAAAATTTGTTGTCAATAAATCCATTTCTAAAATCAGCTAAACTATAACCAATCACATTGTCTTGCAATGAGCAAAACAAGAACCTTCCATTTTTACATTTCATTTGCAATTTGTCTAGCGGTCAAGTGACATTTTATCTGGGATCAACACTTACATGTTATTCACGTGATTAACTATGTAGCACTGACACTTCAGATTGTAGGCGTGCATATAGCAGTCTATTAACATCAGCTTTATGAATTCAATTTCTCCAAGAGAATCTTGTTAAGTAGACCTGGGTTTGCCTTGCCTTTAGATGCCTTCATTACCTGCATTTGGACAAATGTTAACGAGACCGTGACAATAAAAGGGGGAAAATAATATATAACAATTGTTTCCAGCTCTACAAGTTCATACCTGGCCAGCAAAAAAACCTTGGAGTTTAGTTTTGCCTCCTCGGTATTGCTCGACCTGTTTCGGATTATCTGCAATCGCTTTGTCCACCATTTTTTCAATTTCAACAGGATCTGTTATCTGGCATTTACAAATAATAATCAATAAAGTTGTCAGAGTGGAATTTACCAAATGGTGTGCTGCAGTTTTACAGATTTGGAAGTGGTGCGAGATTTTTTATTTATTTATATTTGATTTAGGAGGGATTGATGTTGTTTAGGGAGGATATGAATGGCTAGCTAGTTTGGGGGGAGATTTTTTCAAATTTTGGTGAACAGATTCTGAGTGGAATAGAAATGGGAACAGTGGAGGTTAGACTTAAAGGGGACCCAACTTTTTCTTGCACAGCAATGTCTCTGAAAGCTTATATGAGAGATGTAAAGCTGGGATTGAATACAACAGAAGTAGTAGGGACTAGGGAATCATTTCAGCAGAGGGTATATTGCAGCTGATCCAAATAAAATTACGGGCTATTCATGATTTCTAATGATGACTTAAGGGAAAGGTTCTTTGGTAGCTGAGAAGAATCAAACAATTTGGAACAAAAGCAGTATTCATATGTGGCAGCAAAGGAGGGGAGCGGAATATGCATGAGAGAAAATGCGCAATGATTATTAGTTGGGTGTCGTAACAAAATGAGGCAGGAAGGAGGATTTCACCGGGCATTGGTGTAACTAACATGACAAATATCACAAAATCGAAATAGTATATTATGTTTGCATGTAAACTAGAAAATTCATGCGCAGTGCTGAGTCAATTATATACAAACTGGTAAAAATTTCAATAATTGTTGATGCTAATACTAACCTGAACCAAGTCCTTCTTTTCTATGATTTCCTTGACACTTCCACCCTTGGCTAACAGCTCAAATAGTATCTACAGAAACACAGAAAATGTAAAAGTACATAATGCAAAACAAGCCCATTATAACAAATGTGTGATTGTTTTTCCTTTTCAAATTCATGGAGACAAATAAATGAAGCAGACATGACACAACGCATGAACCTAACTGCCATATAGTCTCATCATGGAAGACATTAGTAAAGTCCAACAACAAACAAGGGATGGAACAGTTGAGAGAGAGTAGAGAAGCATATTTATGCTGAATGAATGTAACAGATATAAAGAAATAATTTTTCTGAATGCTATATTTACATGATTCATCGAGCCTAAACAAATAGTATATAACAAGAACAAAGTATTAGCCCGATAAATAGACATTACAGGTCAACATACTTTATAAATTAAACTCATTGATCAACAAACACAAACAAACTTCCACACAGTATTTAGGTCTCTGGAAAAACTAATGAGAAAAGCTAGAAGATATGAATATGATTAGACATACATTAGTATAATTATGCACCACTCATTAATGCTGAAGCAAACATACCTCCTTCCCGATCTTGCCACTGATGGTTCCACCTTTAATGGAAGCAATCAACTCAGCCAACTCTTCAGGTGTAAGCTTTATGTCATTTATGGTCAACTTTTCGTTTTTCATGAAGGCAGCAATGTCACTCATTATCCAGTTGGCAACTAGCTTTGCATCAGCACCCTTTGCAAGAGTAGCATCAAAAAATTCTGCAATCTAATACATCCATTGAGAAAATTCAAATCACGTCAGACCATGACAGTGTAGTAATAATTAAAAATCATTGGTATTTATATTTTAGCTTTCATATGTACTGTACTTTAATGAGTTCTCTTCCATTAAGATATGCAGTATTTTTTATTTTTAAGGAAATTGTGTATTTAAACAATTAAAAAATTATCTGGTTTTGCAAATACGTGAAAATACGTGTTCAGAACCTCTTTCCTACATCCACAGAAATGTTCCAACAAAATATTCAGTCTCAAGCAAGATTACAAGTTTTGTAGAAACTTGTAAACCCATCTCAAGTTGTCCATCACCCTACAAACCAGAGTGATCTACTCATGAGTTACATGGAGCGTTAAACTCTCACTCAAAGGAGATATTCTCACTACACAAGTGATCATCACTTACACTTTCTTAGATCTCTGGAACTAGCATTCCTCAACTCTTCTGACTGTGTCCCTCCAGTTATAAAGGTGAATGCTATTTAGCAGAAAGGGAAAAATAGTAATAAGGTGAAATAGCTGGGAGAGTAGAGAGGGGTGAGTTGGTTAAGGGTGGACTATAGAATAGAGGGAAAAGGAACAACTAGAGGCAGTTAGGACCATTCATGATTCGTTTTAGAAAAGAATGCAGATCCGAACTGCAAAAACAATTTGGTAAAACCAAACCAAATCGCTCATGATGTGTCCTGAACCAGACTAAAGCTGGTTTTTAGGTTCAGTGCACCAGGTTCTGAATTTTCTTACCGAACTGGTGCAAAAAAGAACTTCAGATTTTCAAACCGAACTATTTTTTATGCAAACCGAACTATTTTTTTATGCAAATTGAATTGTTTCTTTTTTTTTTTTGAAGAAAGAATTGTTTCTTTTTATAAAATGATTTTGGAGTTAAGAATTGAACTGGTAATATTAAACATTTATTTCTCCTCCAAAGCTACACTATCTTATTAATTCTTCTCTAAATGAAACAATTGAACATCAAAATCATCAAAGTGAACAATAGAATTCAACCTCCATACAGGAATCAAAGGTGATTTCCATTCATTTATATTTCAAGGAATTTTAAACAACAAAGCTGAAAATCATTTTAATTTGTCCCGTGATTCTGCTACAAAAAATACAAAGAGGTTTCATACATATAAAGAAACACAAATTAAAATATCAAAACAAAATAAAAATGGATAATGCTACTCTTGCTAGCAGAAACAAGGTTCTTAGAGCACAAACAGAAAGGGAGATTTTGTAACGGTTAGAGCTGAAATGATAACACAAGGAAAGCATGAGTCAGCAACTTTATATTTTTATTACGAAACTGACAAATATTACTGTTTAAGAGAATCCTAACACCTCTTTCCTTCAAATTTAAATGCCTTGGCACAATCCTCTCCTCCAAACTGGATCCAATATTCTGGTTCAGCTTAACACCAGGCCTCTTAAAGAGATTGGTTATATGTGACCGCAATAGGATGGCATTTGCTATTGAGCTTTCAGCAATAGTCATTAAGTACAACATCAAGTAATAATGTTTGGATCTCTTCTTTGTCAGACATTTCTTGGATGCTGTTAAATCTTTTAATACATTTTCCAACAATACTAACACAGAAGTGTAATATTGGACACCAAGTAGATTGTACTTGATTTTCAAATTATTATTTAATCTTTGAAACATTCTTACTAAGGACTGATAGGACCATTGATAGCCTAAGTTTAAAAGATTACAGAAGTAAAGGCAAAAGGACAAGTGAAAGACAGGAATCAGCTTAAAATCCACCAGCGGTTATTTTTCCACTTCCTAATTTACATTTTACCTTATTGTATGGAGCTTGGCCCAGCTACCATCTAGTTTTCATATAGCTTATGTTTTGATACTTTAAAAAGAGGCTTGTCCCTCTGAATTCAGTGACTATTCCATTCTAAATTTTAATAATATCTCAGTTTCTTTATCTAAATTCTGGTTCTATCGGGGACATAGTTTTTCTGTCATGTGCATACTGGTAAAGAATCTAGTAACGTTGGAAGAATAGCAGGTAACTCACATTTTTATCATTAGCTAGGAAAAGAACATCTTGCATGCCTAATCCCATCTTTTCATATCTTCTACGTTTTCCTTCAGGAAGCTCCGGTAAAGAATTTTGAATGCCATCTACATATTCTTGGGAAAGGATTACTGATGGAAGGTCTGGTTCTGGAAAATATCGATAATCAGCAAGCCCTTCCTTTTTTCTCATTGTTATAGTTCTCTAAACAGAATATAATGTAAGAAAATAAGTATGAGGTAAGAGAAAGCAATCTTGTAGCTGCTACAATACCTAGAAGGAAAACAACAACAAATTCACAATATAGTACTAGCCTGAGAGCCTTCTTCCCAGAGTCGAGTTTCCTGTACTATCTGATCTGCTTGACCTTGACTATGAAGTTGCACCTGCCTTGAAATTTCAAAATCAATAGCTCTGCTCATTGATGCAAATGAGTTCAAATTTTTCACTTCAACCTGCCAGAATAATAATTAATCATAACAGCGCCTATTTGTTAATATTACATTGCACCATAAAGCTCGACTAATATCATTTTTATAGAAGGCATAGTTAATACCTTTGTCCCAAACTTTGACTGCCCAATTGGTCGTACTGATACATTTACATCGCAACGAAGAGAACCTTCTTGCATATTTCCATTGCTCACACCCAAATACCTAACCAACCTCTGTAATTCTGCTGCATATTCTGATGCTTCAATACCATTTCTCATGTCAGGCTCAGAAACTATCTCTAGCAAAGGTACCCCTGCCCTGTTTAGATCAACCTGTGAACAAAAATCATCAAATTGAACATATTTCAACAAGGTTATCATACATCAGGGATATCAAGCCTTTGGTATTAATTGTTCGGGACAATGAGTAAAACAAAGCATTTTATGTAACAAAACATGAACTATAATCAGAAATATGTGAAACTGATGCCACATAAGCTTTTTATTCCTTCTGATTGAGGCCCAAGGGTACTATTTCATTTATCAAAAACCTAAGTATAGATGGTAATAAATAAAGATAAATTGCTACACGCAGAGATGATGTCATTCTACATTATCTATTAATATGATAAATGAATTGTCCCATGTATTTGGATCTATCCTGATATCATTCTTGGTTGGACACCACAGAGATCACAATTTAAAATAGGAATACTGTATTTTTTATATTTAACACTCCATTTGTTGTTAAATACTCATTATTGGAGGAATTAGGCCAATGATCTTCCTCGTTTGCCAATGGTAATGTGGTCAAAGCATAGTTTGAGCAATGTAATGTGCAATTTTCAGCCTTGTGGCATGCATTTTAAGATTAAACATACTTCACAGACTCGGTAAAATAAGTTGTCTAAACAGTTTCTTTTGTGAATGTCAATACTCAAAAAAATATGGAATTATTGTTCTAAATAGAAAAGACTAATTCCTTTTCACAGTTGCTAAGAATGGATCTTCACATAGTTATGAATCGCTACACATGGATATTGGTCTTTCTCAGTTTTCTCTATCCAATCTTAATAAATAAGTTGTGTAGTCACTACCAGAAAAGAAGAGAGTCGAGTCATCAATATACGAGTTAAATGTGACTAGAGTATTGTTCTTTCAATCCTGTTTGGCTAAGAGAGTTTGTTTCTGTGCAGTTCAATATGTTGTCTACATTATAGTCTATCAAACATGATCCCTTCAAAGATTTTTGCTAATAAAATGAAAGTCAATGTGAACTTATCCATGATAGTTTACCCGATTCAGAAGATTTAAGGGTCTTTGGTTCCTTACATAAAGGTTATCAATACTTCAGTAACAATTATTCGGGACAATGAGTATAACAAAGCATTTTGTCGTACAAAACATGAATTATACACAAAGATATATACGAAACTGATTCAACACAAGAGTTTTCAATAAAAAAACTTCAAATAAATATAAATGCATCAATGAACATATGGAGCCAGTCACTGATTCACATTTACCACTGTGTTTTATTGACACTAATAAAAAGCTCAGGTGAGTTGAACTCTGGGGGCTCACCAGGGTCAAGGCAGACCTCAAGGCTCAGGGAGCACTAACGGAGGTACTTACACATGACCCACAAAAAAGCCCCTCTAAGAGTCGTATAATTCGCAATTCGCATTGGTACGCGATACATACAGGATACAGGTTCGCGGTACGCAATATGTGAAGAATTCGGTACGTATGGGGGGTATAAAGCTTCAGTACTCGTCGGTTCATAGTACCAGTACTCACTCACACCCTTGTGAGTATGAGTCAACTTCTTACCAACTGAACCAACTTTCATTGCCACTTTCACCACAATGTTAAAGGACAGCAAATTAATTAACAAAAGTAAATGCAAATTAGATAAGAAAAACAAAACCAAAGTTAATCAAAAACCAAAACCAAAACCAAGAACCAATGAAAAGAAACAAAGAAACACTACCTGAGAATAATTCCCATTTTCAGTATGCAACAACTTCCCAGCATCCTCTTCCATATGAACCCTAGTAATCCCAAACCTCTTATGCCCACCACCATACTCCAAAGGAATATCAACATCAAGAAACCCGGAACTCGCAATCGGAACATCAAATTGCGAAATCTGATAGCCTTTAGGCAAATCAGGATAAAAATACTGTTTCCTATCAAACTTAGAATCAAACGCTAATTCGCAATTAAGCGCAAGTCCTAATTTAACAGCAAACTCAATAACCTTACTGTTTAAAACAGGTAAAGCACCAGGTAACCCCATACAAACTGGACAAATGCTTGTGTTTGGAAATGAGCCGTAATTGTAGGGACAGTTACAGAATGCTTTGGTGTTTGTGGAGAGCTGGACGTGTGTTTCGATTCCGATTATTGGTTCGTAATCTTTTGGGAGGTTGTTGAGTTTTTTTGATTGTGAGCTTGTTGAATGTTTTGTTTGTGTTTGTGTTTGTGTTTGGGATTGTGTGGCTTTTGTTGTGGAATGGAAATAACGGTTTTGTAGTTTGAGGATTGAGGTTGGGTAGAGAAGAAATGGTTGAAGTTGAAAGGTTCTGAAGATTGTGTAAGACATTGTAATTGAAAAGAGAAACGAATGAATGAAGGAAAGTGATTAAAGTGAAACACGTTAAAAAGTAATATTCAGTTCACTATGCAGATTCAAGTTGCATAATGTCGAAAACTCTAAATGCAGAGATGAATGGCAATTTGGTTTGTACAAGACGAGCACCAAGTGTTTGTGGGTTTATCTTGTGTTGTGCGTGTATGTTTGATGGATATACTCTTTTCCTTTTGATTATGTGGGACATATGAGAAATCACTTTTTTTTTTCTCCCTAAAAGAAAGAATTTACAATTTGTTTTGTTTTTAACATGAATTCAAGAGGTAATCGAGGTTCGAATCTCGATTCTGCATATTATAATGTATCGTCCGTACTAATTTAGTTATTTAGTTATGTTTTCAATTTTCTTGAAAATTGATAGTAAGATATCTCTTACCCAATCAATTGTTTAAACAAATTGTATTTAAAATTATTTGGATGAGATGATAACAAACATTTTCTACTTAAAGAGTCTTCTTTGAATTCGACTCTAAGAATACAGCAACAGTGTTAGGTCTATTGAGGATATACGATTCAATTCAAAAGGATTAATTTTTATATTTGCGTGTCAAGGATATACGATTCACATCAACAATCGTTTAAGAAAATAATTCAAATGGAAACTGTGGAAAAATTGGGTAAACTACAATTTTGCTCCTCAAAACTATAAGACATTGACAAAAATATAATTAAATGAGTAAATATTCACTTTAGTCCTAGACTGTGCACCTTGCTGTCACATAGGTCCTTGACTCAGGATTAAATACAGATAAGTCCCCAACTTGGCACTTCCATTATCACTTTAGTCCCTGCCATTAAAAAAATCTGTTAAGTGATGATGTGGCACATGGCTTTTGCTGACGAGGAGTATGACGTGTCACGAGGACAAAAGTGAAAGTCAAAAATGGTCACTTAGGTCCCTGAACTAAAAATCAATATCATCAACTTACTGTTAGGTCCCTGACTGTGTATACTTACTATCAGTTAGATCCCTGACAGTAAACACGAAATTTCACTAAGGTCCATGGAAAGTTGTTAGTTTAACATGCTACATACCGACAACACTAAGGTATATTTAGCAGAACTAAGGATTATATGAAGTTTAGTAATAACCAGAATTGTTTACTAAGGATTAAATTTAGCATAAACTTTCTTGTATACTATATTCTTGTAACTATATTCACATTTAAATCACAATCAGGACCTGTATCTGTGTGTACTATATTCTTGTATACTATATTTGGCAGAAACTTAGTTATTATCAACCATGTTGGCATTTGGCACCACAATAAGAAC
>Ga0228711_1010360_pt1 | contig 12282 bp, 3 predicted proteins | sample MedpolnodulmetaG_2_FD_177996 | JGI IMG/M metagenome (GOLD analysis project Ga0228711, IMG submission 177996) | Root nodule microbial communities from Medicago polymorpha collected in Santa Monica, California, United States - brown nodules | ecosystem: Host-associated > Plants > Roots > Nodule...
TAAAAAAAAATAAAAATCTAAAAAAAAAAAAACAAATAAAAAAAAAAAAAAAAAAAAATATATATATATATATATATATATATATATATATATATATATATATATATATGCGATGACTAAACTTACTACTGAAAGAAAAAACACATTTAGAAATGATTTTATAATTTTGATACATTTAAAAACTATAATGATTATACTTCACACATTCAAGCATCAAAATCTACGTTCACTCCTACTTATTTTTCACACTCTTGAATGTAGATCCCTATAACAGTTCAGAAGCTACCATCCCCACAGCTTCTATCAGTGCACCTGCCGGATGATCCAAGTCCTAAAGTTACATGTTTAAGGTCATATTTTCAAATATCAATACTATTATATGAACTTAATTCAAGTGAAGAGAAGACTCCAAAGTTAGTTGATGACAATTAGAGGAAGTTAATGACAGTTGTACTCTTTGTTAGACATTGCCTAGCTTATGGTGCAACTTACATCTTGTATACATACTTACTTTGTAGTCTTTATTCAATAAAGTAAGGAAAATCAATGAATCATTCTATCTTGTTTGCAAGTTCTCTCTCACAATTTCATCACTCATAATAAATACTATCCGCGTAAAATTTATATATAAAAAAGCCACCACTGTACACAACCTATGAAGCACGGACACTCCTCGGATTAGGTGTGCTTGACATCGACACGACACCGACACATATAATTATACCGACTTATGTGATTTTCTCAAATTATTAACAGTGTCGGCGTGTCAGTGTCTGTGTCGTGTCTGATGTCCGTGTTCGTATTCGTGCTTCATAGTACACAATAAACAATGAATAGTTTGTATTAAAATAAACTAAGTGAAAACATATTCAGTTAATTACCTGTCTCGCTGTCTATATTATTAACACTATCAGAGTGTAAGGAGTAAGCTCCATTTTCTAAAAAGGGTGATCTATTTTCTATCTTCTTCATTAAAATAATACAAATATCAATAAATGAATGATTATTTGCAGATTCTGTTACCCTCACTTATAATCGTGTTCTGCTCTTTGCAATTCAAAACACATAAAATTATCAAACTAATAAATCAATTCATTAGGGAAAGAAACAAAGCTAAAAGAGTAAATTTAGTGAGGGTCTGAGGGAAGATTTGGTTATGTGAGAAAAGTTGTGACTTGTAAAAGTCCATGTCAGTGAAATAACAACAGTTAAAGAGAGATGAATGTAAAAGTTTGATCTGCATATACCAAGCACAAACTACAGAAAAAAAAATGCTCATATATTAATATGAGACAATGTTGTCAAGTAGCACCTATAGCATAACGAAATTTTAACAAATCATTATTGTTTACCTCTACTTGATTTTGTAAGGACTGTACATAATTGATTATTTCATCCAACACAATGGCCTTTCCAGTTACCTATTTAATATGAAACCAAATCAAATGTGGCTGCGAAAAGAGCCTACATAAACCTATTTAAAACTGATACTTCAAATTGAAGACATGACGAATACTGAATAGGTATACTGTCTAACACAACACAACATTGATACATACAATAACTTCTACTTTGAAAATTATTGCAAGGGTCAATGTGTCGGTATCTATGTGAGTGCTATAGAAATAGAAATACACAACAATCTTAAGTTTTCAAAAACATTAAAAGCACACAAAAAAAGATAAAAGGAATGAAGACTCACCCTATCACAGCCAGACACAAGTTGCTGCAATATCTTCATTCTTTCACTTATTTTCTCTCTTCTCACCTAAAATCCATTTTTTTTGCAACATTTATTAACAATGAGACATGAACTTTGAGGCAATTGAGGAATTCCCTTTTAGCTGTAAATTGTAATAACCTATATAGCTCCGACAATTTTGTAACCAATGAAGGATCCAATAAAGAGCATATCAAAATGAGTAAAGCACTATTAACCCTTCAAAAAACTAATAAAAAATAAACATGATTTATAATGGTTAAATTGAGTCTTTCAGGCTTTAAAAATTCAGTTGCTTACTCGTATTTCATGGGTCAAATAAATAGAATTAAATGCTAATTTGTTTAATTACTAAAAAATTCACATGATAATCAGTATTTTTAATAATGACTGAAAACCAAGTTGTTGTTGAGACTGTAAATTTTACCAGGAATCACAAATGCTATAATCAAGCTTCTATAGTCTAATCATCAATTATATTCAAAGTTAGTCCGTTGAGACATGATATATACAAAAGGCAGTAGCTAACTCAATACACTACTTCACCTTCTATCCCCTTCATTTGGTGAATAGATCTAAAATCGTGCTCTTCATGTATGGTGTAATGGAATGGATTATTTAATTCCATCTCTTTGAATTTTTTGCACCTTTAGACTTCTGTTTTGCTTGCTGAAAAGCCTGCATCTTTTGCTTCTTCCTTGCTTCTTTCTCAGCCTGATTTTTCAAATAAAGCAATAAAATTTATAATCTATCATAAAAGCTCTTCAATGCTATTCAACACCTCATCCTTATGAGTTTCACAGAAGTTTACCTTTGACAGATAATGAGATATAACATCGAAACCACTGCACTTTCCCTGAATGAGATATAACATCGAAACCACTTCACTTTCCCTGACATCAAAACCATGAGATATAACATCAAAACCATGTTTCAGCGGATTCCTTAATCAGAAACATGAGATATAACATCAAAACCACAAAGGAAACCAATAAACATCCCAAAAACTGATACAACAAAGACAAACCAACTATGATTTCACTTCATATATTAAAACTAAGTTGCATTTTAACAAAACCGACCTTGACCAAGTCCCTAAATTCGGAAATCGGCCTAACTTGAGACAAATTAGAGAATTCATCATATGGAGCACTTTGAAAAGAGGTCGAACCTTGACTCAGGTTTTGACTGAAGTTGTAAGTCTGACTTTGAAAACTGCAAAATTCCCGAAAATCATAAAACAAATGCTGACATCAACAACAATGCAATCATATTTTGCTATAACAACCAACCAAACCGAAGAACAAAACATATTAAATGCCTCTAATCAATGGATGACTTGATGGTTCATCATAGGTGTATTAAGAAAACTCAGAATATTTTCTTAATAGGATTTAGTATTGAACCTCTAACATATGGCTACTTTGAGTATTTGCATCTGCTCAAATCAATATGGAGTATTCTTGACTAAACTCTTATTGATAAGTTACTTCTGCGAGTGTATTCTTAAATGGCTAGATGAAGAAGCAAACTAACTGAAATTCCTAATGGCCGTACAAAAGCACATACAAATCAAACTAATGAAAAATAGCCTAAACTCACATTGTGAACGAAGGGAAGAATTTTCAAAGTTTCCATATCATCCTTCCTGCATACCTGCATCAATATATAGACAAATGGAAGAGAAAAAAAATTAGTTACTGCGATCTTTATACAGTTACATCACCATATATACATAAATTTTCCCATAGCATAACTTTGGAAAAGAATTATATAATAGAATACACACTTGGAAAGTGAGAGCCAGGTTCATCTCCATTACTGGTGGTGAAGTTCGTAGGTTCATCTCCATTATCTAATTAATTTAATGGGCATTTCAATTAACATAATTAGAGAATATCTCAATTAACATAAGCAGAGAGAATTCAATTTGCTCATTTCTTCTTGTATAATAGTGTTTCAGAACAAAAAGTTTCTTATTATATCAAATGAGAAAGCAAGCTAATTTTGTGTATCATTGGAAGTATTTTCTATATCACAACAATTTGCAATTTCTGTAGAATGTGCAGCAATTGTTCAAAAACACAAAGACACATTAAAAACAAATACACAAACAACATACACCAACACACCAACTTACCACAATCCACAAGCATGCATGAAAAGAGCTCTCACACAAAAACCCAGTAAAATGAGATATAACATCAAAACCAATAAACATCCCAAAAACTGATACAACAAACACAAACCACAAGCTCAAAATGAAAACATGCAACAACAAACATAACACAAAAATCAGAAACCGAAATCAACCAAACACAAACCAAAAAAATCAAAATCAAACCCTAAAAATAAAAAGAACAACCTCCTGAAAACATGCAACCTCAATTAACCAAAAAGGGAATGAAGAAAACAACAATCCTCTCAATTGATCAAAAAATGAATCAATCGAACATGCCAAAGAAGAAGCAGAGGAAAAAAACAAAAACAAACACCACAAAAGAGCAAAATATATCAATAATCTAAACATGCAAGGAGATGAAGGATAAAAAACCAGCCTTTGATGAGAAAACACGACCCCTTGCTCTACACCTCCGGACGATAACAACGACGACGCTAAAACACGTTGAAAAAGAAACTGAAGAGGCTACTCATCATGAATCAACATATATATAGCCAATGGTAGATGAGCTGTCAACAAAGAAATTTCATGAATTAGAAAATTATTACATAAACACCCCTAAGGAGGGTAAAAATGTAAAACACACAAGACTTTCTTTCTTGAATAATAATGAATAATAATAAGGGTTAATTAAGTTTTTGGTCCTATAAATATTCACAGTTTTGTTTTTAGTCCCTACAAAATAAAATCATACTTTTTAGTCCCTATAAAATTTTCCATTAGCATTTTTAGTCCCTATAAATTTTTCCATCAGCACTTTTAGTCTCTGGAAAAAATTTCCAGCAACAGTTTTGGTCCCTAAAAGGCTTAAGAAAAATATCACAGGGACTAAAAAGTGTGATTTTATTTTGTAGGGACTAAAAACAAAACTGTGAATATTTATAGGGACTAAAAACTTAATTAACCCTAATAATAATAATAATGAATAATAATAGGTAGATAGATGCTAAAGTAAAATTAAGAATAATTATAAACTGATTATAATAATCTGCTCCCACTTCCTTCATTTGATAAAAAAAAGCTAAAACTGTAAGAAGATGCATAAAAATATTGAAACTATTTTCTCTTGAAAGATCTGCTTAGAAAAGAAGCAACAAGTTTCAAACATCCATCTTTTACTAAGAAAGAGTTAAAAAAAGTAAAAGAATTAGATTTGTCAACTTTATCTAAATTATGGTACGTCACTTCATTATTTTTATGTTATTTCCACAAATGAGTAACTACATTGCGTTGTCGAAAGTCCCCATGAGTATAACTCAGTTGGCAAGGACAATGCATTGTTATATGTAGGGGTTGGGGTTCGAACCTCGGACACCCCACTTATTCACCTTATAAGGTGAATTCTAACCACTAAACTATATGATTCATTTTATAGTAATAAATTCAAAATTACAGTAGCGTTTTAATTAGGGCTAACGAGCCAAGTATCTCATTGGATGAAAGTATCCCAATAAATCGTTTGGCCTCTTCGTCCATAAGTCTTTTCTTCATATTATATCCTTTATAGTTATCAAAAGCATGAAATATTGTATGATAATAACATAATAAGAGCTTAATAAACCATACTGTTTTTTTGTGTGTGTACATTTAATGTTCATGGCAATAAAATAGCCAAAATTAACGGAAATAGTTGCACTCTTGAAGGTCCCCAACGACTCTGCATCACTTCCAATGGTAGAATATGAATAATTTTAAGTAATGGTTGGTTGATCCATTGCATCCCCTAAAAATGTTGTGGAAGTGTTTGGGGGATCACAATTTTCTCCCTAAAAAAACAATCATTAGTACGAGTCACACAACTTCCACGGTAATATTTTCAATTTAAATAAATACTTATAAAATGTGTAAAAGATAAAATGGTAGTAAATGCTAAAATATACATAATAAGTTATTATAGCAAAATGATAGATGTATGTGGTAAAAGCTACAATATATGCATAAATGTAGGTCTTATGCTTCATGTTTACATGTGTAAAGTCTACATTATAAGTGACTAGTGATATAGATTCAAAAAATTTAAACATTGAAGACAACACATGCGTGCATATTGCACGCACACGCGCACACACAACATTTAAATGTAGAGAGAATGTTGGTTTAGGAGTATAAAATATAAGAGAAATTGGAGGTTGATATTCAAACTAGGATCTTTGCCATCATCTCATAGAATCTCAAATGTAACATAATTACATAACCCAAACTCTAAATCTCTTTAGGTGTATATATGAATTTTATTAATTAGAGATTGCTTGTGATTGAAATAGAGTTACAATAGATTATGGATGATTGAAGTGTTTTCCTTTAATTATGACATTTGAGATGCCGTAATATGAGTGTGTTGTGCATGTCTTGAAGATAATGCTGGGTTAAGATGCTAGTTATGCTTAAGAAAAATAATAATAAGAAATTGTGTTCATGTTGTGCCATTAAATCATATTTTTCATGTGTGCGCTTTCGAACATTTAATTGTGCTGTAGATATGTTGATATAAGCTACTTATATGATATAGTAAGTAATGATTCCAACATTGGATTTTGCCAACCAACTTTTTTTTAACAGCAAGTTAGACTAAGCCTTAAGATTCGTAAAATTCTAAATAAAAGATTTAGGTTTGTTTGAGAGTTTGAAGGGGAGGAAGGAGAAATCTTTTGGGGATGAAAAATACAGAGGAAAATGTGAATCCTATTTAAGATTGGAGGTCTGCATTGAGATTTTGTTTCTCTCAAAATAATTGTTCTCCAATAAGAGTACTTCATATGTACCAAGTCTTAATAGAGAGATCATCCATTCAAGATGGTCTTAGAGATTATTCACTACGAAATTAGATATGATCAAATTTTTCCAGGGTAATAGGCATTTTAGTCCCTCAATGTGTAACGAGTAGTCACAATAGTCCTTTAATATGTTAAAATTCTAAAATAGTTCGTGATTATACATTTCGTTAGTTAAAATAGTCCATGACGTTAAAAAGTCTCTCAATGTTGATAATAACATTTTTCATATATGAACTAATATAACAATAAATAAATACTTATAGGGATCAGAGATTGATATTAGAGTAAACATGTATATTCAGAGACTTATATGATAGTATTAACAGAACATTTTAACGTGAGAGACTATTTTGACTGATAAAATACACGATCAAAAACTATTTTAAATACCAAAAGGGCTATTGCATCCATCATCATGCTACTCCCTCTGTCCCATATTATCTGACACAGTTGACTGTGTCCCGTATGTCAATGCACAATTTTGATCTTAAATATTTTTAATACTTCATTATCCCTAAAAAAATCTCTAATACTTCATTAAAAAAAATTATAAAAATTTGATATTCTAAAATTATTTATCAAGATGAATCAAACAACATCTTATATATTATATTTTGTCTTGATATATTAGTAGAAAAAATACATCAAAATATATAATGTGAATAGTACACATTTTTAAATTATGACGTTTAATATGGGACATAGTTCAATGATATTGAGATCAAATAATTCATTCTAAAACTCAATTCAAATCAATGCTTGACTTTTTTTTACTTTACCATATACTTTTGTTTGAAGGGGACTTTACCATTATTTTTTGGAGAATGCTAACAATTGTCCTGGGGCATTGGATAAGGGGATAAAAATAGAAATATAGTATTGAAAAATGATAAATTTAACTTTTTAAAAGTTAAAATGTTGTTGAAATCAATGCAAACATGATACTTTTGGTTTCCTTAACCATTGCCCTCTTATTGTTATTGCAGTAAAGAGAATGGAAGTAAATGCACGCGCCCAAAAGAAGAGTAAGTTAGGAATATTGATATTGCAATTTGAAATGTCTGGTCATCTTTGGTCACAATCATGACTGCTCGCTGCCAAACTTTGTCCTGTTTTGTAACAGGACTCTTCTTTCCTTCTTTTAACCCTTGGTCACACTCTCACTCTCACTCTCACCACCATTTAACTCTCACTTGTTTCACCTTTTCTGGAAACAAACAACTATATCTGAATATCCACTCACCCTTTTACCCTGCAGACACGAACAAATGATACCATTCCATTTCCACCAATTACTAGGATTCCTCCATATATGAACATCCTATCCTAACCTCAACCAAACTAAACTAAACTAAACACTCAGTTCAGTTCCTTCTTTCACTCCCTTGAATTCTGATCCTCTTTCTCTAAACCCTAAATATTCTTTCTCTTATATGTCACTGCACATGTTACTCTTGTTTCTACCTTTTCCAGCAACAAATCAACTCACTCACACAGACATTTATCTCTCTCTCTCTCTCTTTCTCTGCGTCATATAATATATCCAATATATATTATATGTTTGTTTAGTAGTTATTAATATTTGTCCTTTTTTTTATAAGAATATTTGTCTATTTCGTTTTCTTGCTAATAAACCCTAGTCTTTGCTGCATATTCATTAAAAATGATCTATCTATCTCACTCTTAGCAAGATCTATAACCAGATCCAAATTTCAACAAGGGTTTATAGATAAATAAAAAAGAAGAGAGCAGAAAAATCTTTCTTCTCCATGGATTTGGTTTCATCAGGATCAACAAACCAGAGTGTAGAGAGCCCAACAAGTGGATCTTCAGTAACCAACAATAGCACTGGAAGTGGAAGTTCAACTCCAACTTCAAGCCGTTATGAAAACCAAAAGAGAAGAGACTGGAACACATTCTGTCAGTATCTCAGAAACCACCGTCCACCACTCTCATTAGCCCTATGTAGTGGTTCCCATGTCCTTGAGTTTCTCAACTATCTTGACCAGTTTGGAAAAACCAAAGTTCACAACCATCCTTGTCCTTTCTTTGGTATCCCTAATCCACCAGCTCCTTGTCCATGTCCTCTTCGTCAAGCGTGGGGTAGTCTCGACGCTCTCATCGGTCGTCTTCGGGCTGCTTACGAAGAGAACGGTGGTCGGCCTGAGACTAACCCTTTTGGTTCTCGTTCTGTTAGGATTTATTTAAGGGATGTTCGTGATTTTCAAGCAAAATCTAGAGGTGTTAGCTATGAAAAGAAAAGGAAGAGGCCTAAACCTAAGGTATCTGCAACAACTGCTAGTTCTAGTTAAGACCTCAATATTCAAAGCAGCTAGCATGTGAAATTGTTAACTGGTATGTATATATCACTTCAATCAATTTTCTTTTGGTATTGGCCAATATTAGCACTACTAAAAAAATATAAATTAGTTAATGAAATTTAGAGAAAGTATAGATGAAGTTTTTCTCTATGTGTTACAATATTTTGGGGTGAGAGAAGGGATTTTTTCCTCAATATTTTGTATTTATATATTTTTTAGTTTGTTAGGAGGGAAAATGTTAATATTAGAGATTGAACCTATCTCTTTCATATGATACTTGCATATAATAAATTTTGTTTTGTGTTTATGTTTGTGTTTCTGGTTTTTGTGCTTTTGATTAGGTGTTTTTTGTGTCTGAAGAAGAGACGTTCGATGGTGGTCAAGATTATTGTTGAGATGGGTTTGGAGATAATAATTTGCAGTACTTTATGAGTTAAGGTAAAGTAGATCGATGGTGGAAATTTGAAGTACTGATCTAGGTCTCCTCTAGCTAGCTGCACCGACAAGTGTGTGTACTGATCATAAGATTCGTCCATAATCATAACTACAACTAGTAGTAGAAGAAGAAGAAAATGGTTATGATTTAATTCTTGTACTGAATCTTGTAAGAAGAAAATGGTTATGATTTAATTCTTGTACTGAATCTTGTACGAAACATTAGTGTATTTGTGAAGCATGCGTTTTATAGTCTATATTATTTAAATTTTCGTCGGATTACTGTTAATATAATTGGTGGATAATGAATATGCTTGGCCAATATATTTGTCTCAATTATGAAAATGCTGACATATCCAAATTTAGATTGCATTTTCCCCTTCTTTTATATTCATTGATTCAACAAGAGTTTTATATGATTTTTTTCTTCTTTAATTACTTGAGGATTTAGGTGAGCTAAAAATAGTATTGATTAAGGTGAGCTACGTAGCCTGCAGATGTATGTGTATTAGCTAGTTGGAAAAATAATAAATAAATAGATCAAGCAAATCAATTATTCTATTATTGAAATTAAAAGAAAACATTGATTAAAGAGTGCTCATCTCGAGCCTAATATGTGCATCGGTCAAAATCAGTATATTATAGTTAAAGATGATCTAGCAAAATAATATACACTTTAGGGGGATGAGACAAAACCTAGATTGTCTTTACCTATTTTATAAAATGAAATAATTAAATAAGTTTCTTTTTATCTTTATAAATAGATCATATTTGGTTTTTAATTTCTCTCAAAAAAAATCTTCAAACAACAATTTATTTTAAAATTTTACTATCAATATTTTTTGTCTTTGTTTTTAAATAATAAATTTATATGTATCATACGGATTTTTAATATTTTTTTTTGCATTTATGTTTAAGACATTAAAAATCTTTAATACAGAAGCTGAATTTTAAAACAGAGATGAATTAAATATATATATTTTTAACTTTTGGCGCTTATTTTTTTTTAATCTTTTCTTATAATATAAATGGCAGCTAGAAAAATATTTTATTCAACCATGTCAAAAAAATATTTTTTTTCTATTCAGTTTTTTGAGAGTATCAAGTTTTTTTTTCTTTTGATGGTTTAAAGCCAAATTCAGTGTTTTTCATTATAGTTTTCATAATTGATGCCAAAATCCTTTTTTATGTTTGGGTATTGGCTAACTTGTGTTATATTCTTTGACTTTCTTATCTGATACATCTTGTGCTGGAAAAATAGTCTGCTGGTAGTAATTTATCTCATTTTGACCTCTTAAAAAAAATTGTATACAATACTAATGCAAAATAAAAGTTACACAACATAAATAAATATTGTACATCAAATATGCACTCCAACACGTCAAATTTTCCATCAAAACCTTTTTACCATATTTGAGTTACAGTTATGGAGCATGTATTTTTTTAAAAAAAAATATGTATGATTTTTATTTAAAATTAGCTTAGTGATTAAAATTCATTTGTTAAATAAGTGGAAAATCCGAGATTTAAACTTTGACTCTTGCATGCATATTACAGCGCATTGTTCTTGTTCCTGTTAATTGAATGTGAAATTTTATTGTACTTTAATTTAGAGTATTGATGACAATTGGTGTAAGCAACCAACATAACCCAATATTCACAAACCCCCTCTTGCTTGGAGAACGACCCTCGTTGTGTACGTAATTGGTGCTTGGTTTACATAGTTCACCATTTGGTCATTATTATATGTAAAAAATTTAACTTTTTTGATTCATTTAATAAATGACTTATGTGGTAATAGACCACATATATCATTTATTGAATGAATCTAAAAAATTGATTTTACTTGTAATTGCGATCAGAGGGTGTATATCTCAATTTCATTGCCTAATTTTTTTTTATAATAAATAGTTTAGTGACGAAAAATTAACTTTAAAATGAATAAGTGATGAATTTGAGGTTGAATTCCGACTCTTACAAGTATAATGTGATTTCTTGGCTAATTGATTATGCTCATGGGACATTGCCTCGTGATAATATAAATTAGAAAACCAAGATGCAATTGATCAATTAATTAATTTTAATCAATTATTATAAAAAGTGGTTCTCTTTTGGTGTGTGCTGATGATGGATTGTCTCCTCATGGGAAGATCAAAACCTAACCGTCGGCAGAATCAGGAAAAGTTGATATAATTAATTACACTTTTGAAATAGGAAGAATTTGACTAATATATGACGATAATTACTCTCTATGGTTCACTGATTGATTTTGCATAAGACTAAAAAAAGTTAATTGATTAGAAAGAAAGTGGTATGCATACTTTGAAATGACTAGTTTTGACATTTCCTCACATAGTGTCTTTTTTTAATGAGCATATAACCATCCATTCCTTGCACCAATAATTTTTATTTGAAGGAATTACTTGCACCAATAATGAATCGATCTATTTCAACAAAATGATCCAAGTGCTTTTTTATTTTATTTTTGGATAAACAATGGATGATATGCACCAATAATGTCGTTTACCATTTTAACTATGCTGCCATCTAAAGTTACCATAAAATGATATTTTGGCATCTCAATTGTGCTAACGTCTTAAAATATATGACATGTCAAATACATATCAACCTATATTATTATTATTAATAAAAAGAAATGGAAAACAAAACAAAAAATAAAAAGAAAAAAGTTTGATCCCAAACCAAAACCCAACAAAATCAACAAACACATAGGTTAACATCCCAAATCTATCTCTAAAGAAATAATTCCTAAAAAAACTAGGACAAATAGTCCATCATTGGTCAATGTTAATTGAATGTAAAAAAAAAAAAAAACAAAATTATTCATAC
>Ga0228711_1010363_pt1 | contig 12280 bp, 11 predicted proteins | sample MedpolnodulmetaG_2_FD_177996 | JGI IMG/M metagenome (GOLD analysis project Ga0228711, IMG submission 177996) | Root nodule microbial communities from Medicago polymorpha collected in Santa Monica, California, United States - brown nodules | ecosystem: Host-associated > Plants > Roots > Nodule...
CATCAAATATGCAAAATTGAAGGGTAATTCAATTAAATTGAATTGACAGAGAAAAAAAGTAAAGAAAGAATAAAGATGGTACCAGGAATGAAGAAAGAGTAAACTGAATGACAATGGCTGTGAGAAGTCGTACGACAGATAAAAGAGAGGTCGCATCGAAGAAGAGAGGTTCTAGAATGAATGAATCAATGGATGGATGACTAAATGAATGAATTAAAGGGTGACGAGGAAAAATATGATTTGGGGTTTAATTTACAGTTATGAAATTGATGAATGAATGAATCGTGTTTTGAGTTTGGAAATCACGTTTGTGACTTTTGACACGATTTGGGATTTAGTTACTAAAAAAATGATTTTAGCACTTATTGTTATTAAATAACACTTAAAAAAAGGATTAATTTATTCTGTTTTTAAATTTGAAGAATATCCAACAAAATAGGAGTTATTGTTATTGGAGGATATCCAACAAAAAAACACTTATTGTTATTAAATACCCTTTTTTAATCTTAATAAAAAAAACTTGCGTTTTTAAAATTAAAAAACAAATTTTAATTTGAAGGATATCCAACAAAATAGCACTTATTGTTATTGGAGGATATCCAACAAAAAAACACTTATTGTTATTAAATACCCTTTTTTAATCTCAATAAAAAAAAACTAGCGTTTTTAAACAATAAGTGATCTTGTCAAATGATTGTGATAAAATTAAAAAACAAAATTTGACTCACAAGGAATCGAACTAGGGACCTAGAGCTAGTTGCTAACACGCTTTATCACTTAACCAAGTATACTTGATTGATAGAAATCGCTTTTTATAAACTATAAACGCTATCTTTCTGAAACTTATGACAGCGCTTTTAAAGCGCTATTTAATGCTGACCCATAAATAGCGCTTCCTTTAACCAACACCATAAAGGATTATTACTGTATTTTTTCTAAAATTTATTAATTTTTAATGTACCTATGGTGGCGTTTTCTGAAAAAAGTGCTATATAGACTTAGTATTAGAGATAGCGCTTTATACAAGAAGTGCTATCTAAAACCTCCGTGTTTCTATATATAGCGCTTTACTGTTAAAAGCGCTATTAAAGGAGCGCTATATTTTCCATATTTTGTTGTAATGTGTCAAGTCAAATAAACTCACTTTCGGTGTTTTTGTCACCTATATGTTCAGACGTTGTCATCGTCTAGTGGCTTAAGTCTATTGATGCTACTACTGCAGCAAGGGATTAATATCAGCTAGTGAGGTGACAAACTGAAAATGTAACCATGATAAGAGTGAATATGATGAAGAAGTACTAACCTATATTTTATTATCAGAGTAAACAAGTAGTTGGCAAAATTGTGTGTTTTCTTTCTACTGCCTTTTTGGAATTCCATAATGATATGTAGTTGTGGTTTGGCCTCTTATCTTTGATTGTTACAGTTGTATTACTCCAAGCAAAATTTAATTTTTTTGGTTTATTCATTTAATGATGTATGTGGTCCATATTATGAACCACATACATCATTAAATGAATGAACGCAAATTTTGCTTATATTTAGAAACGGAGGAAGTAAATAATTTCAAGATATGTAATTTGTTGGCAGGACAAGAGCAGCTGAGTATTGGACAGCAGCCACTACAACATCTATCATCTATAGATAGTGCAGAAGACATTAAATTTTGAGGTTTTAAGAAAAGGATAATTGAAGTGCAAGATTTTGGATGTTTACAATCTAATTTGTTTTACCATTTTCACATGAAACTGCTAAATGGAGAAAACAATGAAGAGTTGGTTTTACAAACTTGCAATTTCTTTGAATGGATATTTATATTTGATTTGTAATTGTGTTTAATGAACTAAATGAATGAGATGTTTAATTTAGATTAGAGAAGTGCTTTAGATATATCAGTTTGCTCTCCAAGCATTTTGTAACATTTATTGGGTTGATGACTGATGTAACCATTGATGAAATTCTACTCATCCAAAATTATTAAATATATAGTAGAACGTCTAACCTTTCAAATATTTCCATACTTGCTAATGCCCAACTCCTTTTTATTTTTTGTTTGAATGTAATACTCCCTCTGTCCCAAATTGTATGTCGCTTTAGGGAAAAAAAAATTCCCAAATTATATGTCGCTTTACAATACCAATGCAACATTAATGTTACTTTTCCTATTATAACATTAACTATTTATTACTCTCTTTTCTTTCAATTCTTTCATTTATCTTTCCCATATTATTTATTAAGGACAATTTTGTAAAACAACTCATAATATCTCTTTTCCACACGATATTAATTGCATTTCTTAATGTGTGAAATGTCCAAAACATCATACATTTTGGGACGGAGGGAGTAATATTCAACCACTTTCATGCTATGCATTTTTTAACTATATTCATCCAGTCTTTGAAAGCCCTTTTTATAAAATAAAATTTGTATGCAATAATATTTTTTTCCTTGAAAGGTAGATTCGATAATCGACTTCGTAAACTACATAGTCAATCGTCATCAACCATAAATGAGTTTTTGGTAGGTAGGTTGAGTTATAAATGATTTCATAGGCTAGGTTCTGCCAAAGAATCTAATAATATGACTCACAAATTGTTTGGGATGTGAATAACTGTTTTATTTTGGGGAAATTACACTAACCTCCCCTAAGGTTTTCTTAAACAACACATAGACCCCCTCTATTTTGATAAAAACACTCACCTCCCCTCTATGAATTAACGCTTAACACCGTCTAATTAGACATCAATTTTCCTAATTTCTTTATTAACAATTCTAATGTTCTTGCACCATGGCACAACTCTGCTTTACTGTGATTATTGTGCTTCAATATTCACTTTACCCCCAGTTCTCCGCTGACACTCATCTCCTCCTTTTTCAACATTCTAATTTATGGAGTGAAGCGATGTTGCTGAACTTTTACAATGTTGAGATTCTTATTCTGAGCAAGGATTATATAGTATCATGGATTCTTTTTCATATATCTGATTTGTAAGGAATTGGTTACTGATAATTGGGGATAATGTAACAAGGTTGTGTCGATTTTTGTTTGTTTTTTATTTGCACCTATAGAACAATTTTAGTGCGGCAAATGATGAATTTTAAAAGATAAATAATGAATTTTGGGGATAATGAATTTTGGTGCAGCAGATAATCAACAATTCCCTCATCCATAATAAAAAGCATATATACGCTATCCATTCACATTGATTTTGAAAGATAAATAATCGTTCTCTGTATTATGATACTTGTAGCTTTTTCAAACATAAAAACTACAATCTAATTTTATGGAGGAAACAAATCCTTACTGCAAATTGCAGTCTTGAACCTCTAAGGATTTATGTATGCTTACCGTAGAAGAAGGAGCACTCCGAGTTATTCAAACTTCCGTTAAGAAGAGACTAACAGTGTTAACTTATAAGGGAGGTATGTGTCAATTATAGAAATAAGTAAGGGAGGTTAGTGCTCATTTTTAAGCTAGAGGGGGTTTATGTGTTTTTTAAGCAAACCTCGGGGGAGGTTAATGTAATTTCCCTTTATTTTTTATTCATTTCATGAATCTTAATACTATAATAAAGACTCACTTTTTTTTATAAATAAGTATGCAGCTCTGTTATTTACAAAAATGACAAGTTTATTTATAATTAGATTTTTTTAAAGAAGAATTTGATTGAAAGTATATGATCATCTCATTTACTTTCGATGTTATGCAGTCAAAATGAAGCCTACAAAGTGGACTCGGGTTTTAAGCTCCTCAATGCAATGGTTTTCTTTTATTCTGCTTTATCGAAATCTATCAAAACACGGTGAACTAGATAAAAAAAATTATGAATACAATGTGATTACTCATTGTGGATGCTTGCCTATGAATGTGTGATTGAAGAATGGTTTATCTCATAAATTAAATGGTATTAAAGGTATATTCGGTTACTAAATCACTATTTGTATCATCTAATACAAGGTATCAAAACAAGGAAAGGGCTAACCTTGGTTGATATTAGAAGAGAAGTCACAATGTGAGTCTTATCTATCATACTAATTTACATTGATTTAATTTATACAAGTATCTTTGTCACAGGTTTGTTTTTAAGTTAAGATGCAAATAAGGTCATGAGAGGAGTACAAGAGTTACTTCAAAAGGTGACAAAGTGAGTCTTAAGTAGACTAATCTCTCGATCCTATTTTAAAGTGAAAATTCGATGGCATATTTAATTATACTTAAATTTTAGTTAATATCCATAATATATGCCGTTCTATTTTAACGTGAAAAATTGGATAGCATCACGCGGATCTAAGGTCAAGAGAGAAGTATAAGAGTTAATTCAAGAGGTGAAAAACATGTTGGAATATATATGTGGACGTCTATGTTGTAATTTCAAGAGTTTTTTAACAAGGTTGAAGATATTGATAACAAATAATGATGAAAATTTTAATGTAACTTCAAATATGGTGTATATAAAAGTATTTCATAATTTATGATTAAAATGTATTTAATTTAATTGTATTATACAACTACTAGAAAAAAACTCTATTATATAACATCAACCATTTCATTTGATATATTTTATTCTTACTAGTGGAAAGACGGGCACGTGATTATTTTATTATGTTTGTTTGTATAATTTTGATTTAAATTTTTAAATATTATGAAAATTATTGATATATTGATTTATAAACAAAATATTGTCAAGGCATATAACAATTATTTTTGAACTCAACATATTTTAGTTTGCGTGCATATAAAATTAATGTAAAATAATGATCATTTATTGTTTATTCTAATAGTAATTAGTAACATCATAACATAAAGGGAAAATTGCACTCACCTCCCTTGAGGTTTCTTTAAAATACACTCACACCCCCTCTTGTTTTTAAATAGACATTTACCTCCTTTATTTATGTTTGTAATTGACATTGAGATCCCTCCCACTTTAACACCGTTTTGTTTCCGTTAAAACCAAAAGTCTAAAACATTATCATTGTTGTTTCTTCTTTTTCAATTGAAACCCCCATTGTTTTATTCAATGATATAGTATATGGGGAGTGAATATTTTAAACTTGTTTCTTCTTCTATAATCATCGTTGCAACTTTTCATTTTCCATTTATGTTTATATTTTTTCTAAAGTTTAAATTAACCCATATCTTCAATCCAAAAAGAAAGAAATCCCCAACTCACCATAAGAAAACAAATTGAATTACCCTTGCATCTGAAATTTAATGAGATTTGGTAGGAATTGTATGGTGGTAAGGAGATAGTATGCGAGATTAAAGAAATTTGAACCTGCCTATTTATAAAGTCAAGGCATCTATAGCTAAATTCCTCTAAAACAATTTTTTCTGTTAATTGGTGTATCGTGTTTTTTCACTAATTCATTTATGAATATACCAATTTAAAATACAATATTCTTTCATCTTCTCATGTTACGATTCTTTGACGTGGAGAAATATAATGGATTAAGTTCAAGTGTAGAGAGAGATGAAGAAGCAGTTGAAACTGAGAAAATGGGTTTGAATTTTAGAGGTATTGAAGATGGAAAATTTTAAATGGCGATTAACAGAGTGAAGCATGAGGGGAGGTGAGTGTTTGTTTCAAACTAGAGGGGATGTGAATGTCATTTAATAAAATTTTAGGGGAGGTAAATACAATTTGCTCTAACATAAATGTGTGTGTTGTATAAAAGAAACATCATAAATAAATGTATAAATGACATGTTATGTAAAAGAAACATTGTCATGATTGCGATAAAAGAATATCTTTAAAAACTACATTTTTCGTAAAGTCTTTATCTTGTCCTTCTATTTTCCTTTCTTTAATGAGAACTTTTGTTGAATTTTGAGAAACTCCTCTTGATAAAGCTGCATATAATTGACCATGGCTGAAAACATGTCGTGGAAGATAGATTCCGACGTTGGGAATGGTCTGCCCTTGTGACTTATTTATGGTAATAGAAAAACTTAGTCTAACGGGAAACTGTTTTCTACTAAGCACAAAGGGAAGTCATGAACACACATTTGTTTTTAATTTAATTCTGGGAAATAATGCTTTTATTCCAGCATTGCTTCATGTTAGGATTTCCACATCCAACATATTCTTAAATAAACCACGACATAACAATCATGTTCCATTACACAGGTCATATATAGGGTCTATGTTTCGCAGCAACATCAAAGGTCCACCTTTTTTTACCTTTAAAATATGTGATGGGATACTTCCTTGAGCACTTGAGTTTAGGAATTCCTGTTGATATAAGTTATGAGTATCCCCTTCAACCTCGTTAAATGACAACAAATTATGGTATTCTCCTGGAAACTAATTGATAATTATGTCATTCAATTTTTGAACATCATCATTTGTAGGTGTAATTATGGCTCTTTCGACCATATATGAATTACGATATTACTCCTCGCCTATGAATCACATACACTCCTCATATTAGATGTGTCTGAGCACGTGTTGCATCCGCATCCACTGAGCACGTGTTGCATCCGCATCCACAAATATAATTACCCTAAATTATGTGATTTTTTCAAATTATCAACGTTATTGGTGTGTCAGTGCCTGTGTTGTATCTGGTGTCGGTGTTCGTATCCATACTTCCTAGCGGTCCTCTCTTTTTATGGCCTCTCTAGATGGTGGTTTGAATGTAACCAAAAATAAAAGATGGTGGTTTGAAGTTTTCTAGTGTTTCTGCTTTTAGTTGTTGGTAACATGAGTGTGATTATCGTTTAACATTTTTGAATTGTTTAAATGGTTTTAACACTTTGATTTCATTGTATTTTGTTATATATTGGATGGGGGGCCATGGGAGTAGTTTATCAATTGTATACATGCAGAACGTTTGGAATCACAAAGAAAAAAACAATGCTTTTATTCCTTTAAACGACAGTGGAAGGAGCTTAAAGACAGGGGATGTTATTGCTTATTTTCCCTTTATTTAATAATTAAAAAAATACGGTTCTCTTTATTTTTTTTTTAAAATAGCCACGCTATCATAGTTTGTGTATGCAATTATAAACTAGCAAAGTCAAATAATTCTTAAAATTAATCGTAAACAATTTAAATCATAATCGCTTATAAACCCACAAAGTCAAATATATAATCCATAAAATTAATCGACTTTGATTAGTTGTAACATGAAAGAAAAAGAAAAAAACTAAAGTTAATTCTGAATTCTGATGCAGAGGATTGAGAGAGGTTGAGAAAAACTAAACAATGCAGAAACAAACTATTAATTGTGAGAACCCTACTTATTAATATTTAGGACAAAACATAGGTACAATTTCTTAGGTGCTTTTCGTATGGTGTTTAACTAAAAATACAACTTTTTTGGAGATAACAAACTTTGAGAAAATTATGGATTTAATGAAATCATAGTGAATTTAGTTAAGAATCATACGAAAAGTACCTAAAGAATTGTATCTAAGTTTTTTCCTAATATTTAACATAGTACTAACAAATATTTTTCTAAAATATTTCGAGTCTTAATCTTTTTTTAGATGATTTAAAGTCCTATCTTTAACATTATTTTTTGCTCATGTTTGTTACTAATCTTTTTTTTAGAGGATTTAAAGTCCAATCTTTAACATTATATTTTGCTCACGTTTGTTACTAATCTTTTTATTAGAAGATTTAAACTCCAATCTTTAACATTATTTTTTACTCACGTTTGTTACTAATTTTTTTTAGAGTATTTAAAGTTCAATCTTTAACATTATTATTTTTTGCTCACGTTTGTTACTAATCTTTTTTAGAGGATTTAAAGTCCAATCTTTAACATTATTTTTTTGTCACGTTTGTTACTGATCTTTTTTTAGAGGATTTAAAGTCCAATCTTTAACAATATTTTTGCTCACGTTTGTCCCTAATCTTTTTTTTAGAGGATTTAAAGTCCAATCCTTAACATTTTTTTTTGCTCACGTTTGTTACTAATATTTTTTTAGAGGATTTAAGTCCAATCTTTATCATTATTTTTTGCTCACGTTTATTACAATTGATCAAAGGGTAAGGAAGAGTAAGTTATATTAATAAAATAATAAAACAATATGAAAATACTGTTTTTTTGTGGAAGTAATAAAATAATATGGAAATGTTGTTTTTTGTGGAAGGGATATGAAAATACTTGGCAATCTTTGTCGGTTGTATTGAGGGAACAACACAGATGTACAACATAAAATCGACTGATAAAAAGTAACATGAGTTTTTGTTTGATCTGTTGTGGTTAACGGAGGTAAAAGAGGGTTAACGGGGAGGATTAGTGACATGGATTAGTAATCACGTGTTATTTTATAATTGACTAACTAACGGTAAGAACAATTCATAAGGAATTGTGTGTAAGTTTTCTTGTAGTTTTTTTTATATATATAGTATAGATATATTATAGTTAATACGACCCGTGCGACGCACGGGTCGGTGGTCTAGTGATAACTTATTTAACACACTTAAGTTACATGTTGGGAGGGAAAATACCAAAGCTATTAAGGTTACGCATTTTCTTGACCTAATAAGCTTTTAGAATAAGTATGATTCTGTTGCTTTGTGTTAAAAGAACGTTAAGTTAATCAGACGTAGCATACCAGTGGCTTTCTTTATCGTTTTCACATCAAATGAGATAGAAGGGAATACGATTGAAAGGAGGAACAAATAGAGAGAGAAGGGAATACGAAGGAACAGAAGAACAAAAGCGAAGCTAAGAAGGAATCAGAATCGCAAGCGGAATGTTGATGTGAAACGCGAATCAAGCTAAGGTTTGTTTATATGTTCTATCTTCTCTCCGTTTTTGGATTGTTTGTTGGAGAAATTAAATTTAGGGGACCAATATGAATAAATTAAGGGACAAATAAACGAACAAAACCTAAACCAGAAACCCTTAAATTAGGTCATTATGGACATTGATCTTGTATTCGTTTTTTTTTTTTTTTAATAAATAAATGATTTTCTGCTATTTGTTCCAAGAAGCTTCGAGCTTTCAAGAAGCCTTGAAATTAGTTCCAGTAGAAAAATGAAATAAAACAAACTAATCTTCCTTTTTTTGAGCAAGCAAACCAATCTTCCTATTAATATGGAATATGGAAAGTCGTAGTTTAGTTATTCCTCTTGGCATCTAAAGTTCATTAGTATTTGCAAACAGTACTGACTCATTCGTGAGATTTTATGCTTTTATATTAGGAAAGATCATGGCTAGTGAAATTGCTGAGGTGAAGCCAATCCACTTTTTCAAGATCATACTTACTCAAAACCTTCTCCAAGAAAAGCTTGTAAGCCTTTAGATTCTTTGTTGTTGTTGTTGTTGTTTATCTTTAATTTTATTTTTATAAAGAGCATGTTATTTATGTTTGTATATCTTATAATGATGTTATTTGTATTTGGCTTGAAGAAATAAGAGAGGATAGTGCAAACTTTATCATGTCACAAGAACACCTTATGATGCCATATTATAAATGTGACATCCTACCTTACCTGATCATATTAGTCTTTCAACCTCTCTTCTAACAGCAAAACCAGTAATTTCAAATTTAGAGTTAAACTTAGTTTTAGTTGTAAATGAAATAGAGCTGTCAATTTTGGTCAAACCTAATGGACTGCACTCCTAAATTACAGAACAATTGATTCATTTTTGCCAGTCCAGTTGGTTCACTCGGCTTTATTTTATGCTTCTTTTAAGAACGTTTCTTTTTAGGCCCCGCAAATATCTCTAAGGCCCCTAATACAAATAAATAACTCCTATAATAAACATAATCCGGTAGATAACTACCTGATGAGTATTTAGGGGGCTTAGAGATATCTGGGGCCAAGAGAGGAACATTATTTTTTATTTTTTTTCTTTTTGAAAAAATATAATAGATTACTTGTTAAAAATTTGGGCTTAGCCAAACCCAAACTGGTGTTTTTTAGGCTATGAACGGTTTCTGTCAATTTGTCCCATTTGGCTAGGGGAGTTTGTGTGGAGCTGCCAGTAGTTCCTAAAGTAATGTAAAATAATTTGATGAGTTATATAATTCATATTAATGTGGTGTAATTAATTGACAGATGATGCCAAGAAAGTTTGTGGAAAAATATGGAAAAGGTCTACCAAAAGCTATATGTGTAGAGACTCCAAATGGTGCAAAATGGAAATTAAATTTGGTAAAAAGTGATGGCAAGATATGGTTCGAGAAGGGTTGGAAAGAATTTGCAGAGTATCATTCTCTAGCTCATGGCCATCTTCTGCTTTTCAGATATGAAAAAACTTCCAAATTTGAGGTACATATTTTTGAAAAGAATGCCTTGGAGATAAACTACTCTATCAAAAGAGTTGAAGCTAAGAAGGTCTCCAATGGTCAAGGAAATAAACCTCCAAATGGTGAAAATCGTAGAGCAGCTCAAAAGAGGAAAGATAACTCCTCCTTTGAATTTCATCAACAATGTGAAATTGGAAGCAGTAGTTGTGTAAAACATGGAAAATCACAGAAGGTCGATGTGCATCAAATTGATAGAATGTCCAAAGGTACACGATTTTATGTCTTCTTCATTGTGTCAGTAAAGCTTCACGTTAACATAAATTTAATAGTTTTTGTTCTCTTCATATCATATATTATCATTTTTATTTTCTGGACTTTTAAGGTATGGAGTTCAAATTCAATCTGAACAGTTGTAAAACAACTATTAGAGTAACTTTAATTAATTTGCATCTCATGTTAAGTCTAGTTGGCATGCATTTTACCATGTTTAAATTTTTAGCAATTAACCTCGAATATTATCGTCAAATATGTGCCTTAAAATGTTCCAATTTTGCAGGAAAACAAGTGATTACAACTGTTGAGAAAATTACAACTCTTGAAAGAGCAGAGTCTTTCAAAATCTCTAATCCATCCTTTGTTGTTGTCATGGGTGCATCATACGTTGAACACCACTTTCTTCCGGTAAGCTGCAAAGAAACATTTGGCTTGTAGAACTTAAGTTAGAAGCCAAGAACAATAAAAAGGTTTTTTCCACTAGATATGATCTTTTTAACATCAACACTTATGATCGAAGGTGTGTTCGTTGTTAGACACATGTCCGTGTCTGATATTGACACATGTGATTACATTTAGTTTATTTAATTATTCAAAATATTACACTTGCTGAAGTGTTGTGTGTGATTTCCGTGTCAGTGCCACATTATGGCCAATTGTCACGGTGAAATTGATTTACACAATTATGCAGTTAAAGATGATCATCGCATAGATGTTAATTAATTAAAATATTATAGAAAATAATCTAGCAAAATAACATCATGATAAAATCTGATTCCGATTCTTCTTTTTTTTCATTCATCAACATTTGCATTTTCTATTGTTTGGCAGAATATACCATCCTTGTTTTGTAAGACACACTTTGATTTGAACAAGAAGAGAGGAGATATTCAACTTCAGGTGTTGAATGGGAGAGTTTGGTCTGCTACGTACTCTATCAGGATGTGCACTAAAGGTCTAAAATTTGAACTCACAACTGGATGGAAGGCATTTGCAAAGGACAATAACTTGAAAGTTGGTGATGTTTGCAAATTCGAGCTCATCTCTAGCACTATACTTACCTTCATTGTTCATATCTTTAGAGAGACAGACAATGACAACACAAATTGTTTAACATTTCAAAGTAGGATCAATTGATTTAATTTTCATTTCATCTTATTTATTTTACTCATATACAAATGTTAAATTTAATATTTGATCTTATGCAGATTCTTCCCATATGAAAGGAGAAGCTACTCAAGGATATTGAAAGGGATGGATATATCATCACTACTACCAATTCACCACCACCACTCACTACTACACAATACCCCCTTTAATAGCATTCATTTTAAAGTTTAATAGCGCTCGTGAAGCGCTAAGAAAGTCCCCGCTATTATAGGTCAGCACCCTATAATAGCGCTTTTAAAACGCTATTAAAATAGCATTGTTTCAATAGCGCTTTCAGAAAAGCGCTAATAAAGCCTTAATTTTTGCTATTTTAAAACCGAATTTTCTTAGCATTTTCCCAAAAGCGCTATCTTAATTATCCCCCTTTAATAGCGCTTTCAGAAAAGCGCTAATAAAAGTCCATATTTTTTTTTTATTTTTTCACATTAAATCTACAACCAAAAGCATCATAATAAGATACTGACCAGACAAAAAATATATATACGAGATCAGAAACACTAGTAATTCATTAATAGAAATAAACAATAATATGTTGATCACAAATTTAATTACATATACTATTTTACTTTACTGCTTATACTAATAATAATTCAAAGATAAAACAAACTACTACCACTATTC
>Ga0228711_1010364_pt1 | contig 12279 bp, 5 predicted proteins | sample MedpolnodulmetaG_2_FD_177996 | JGI IMG/M metagenome (GOLD analysis project Ga0228711, IMG submission 177996) | Root nodule microbial communities from Medicago polymorpha collected in Santa Monica, California, United States - brown nodules | ecosystem: Host-associated > Plants > Roots > Nodule...
GGGTCAACCCTAAGTCCTTATCTTTTTACTTTAGTTTTGGATGTACTGACGGAACACATCCAAGAGTTAGCACCGAGATGTATGCTTTTTGCAGATGATGCAGTCTTGCTTGGTGAGTCGAGGGAGGAATTGAAAGTGAGACTAGAGACCTGGAGGCAAGCCTTAGAAGCGTATGATTTTCGCTTGAGTGGAAGCAAGATGGAGTATATGAAATGTAACTTCAGCGGAATGAGAAGTAGATCAACCTTGGAGGTGAAAGTTGGAGATCATATGATACCCCAAGTTACACGGTTTAAATACCTTAGGTCCATAGTACAAAATGACGGAGAAATAGAAGTAGATGTAAGTCATCGTATTCAATCTGGATTGTTGAAATGGAGAAGAGCCTCAGGCGTTTTGTGCGATAAGAAAGCACCACTTAAGTTAAATATATTTTTGTTATTTACATACTCACTCCACATTCAATTAATGCGTCTTTATGTTTTAAATCAAAAATCTAATAAAATCTTTTGTTACCTCATTTCAATTGTTTAGGCATATTTTATTATTTTCTTTATTTACTGTTTTTTGTTTCATCTCTTCTTTTTTCTGCAATTTTTTTTACATCATATCTTAGTGGTTTTTCAATCTTGGTTCTTCTTCTCTCACAAATTCACAAAATCCATTATTTTTCTACCTAGAAAGATCTAAAAAAAATAGTATAAACGTTATTTTCTTTTATAACAGTTAGATTATATATTTCTTCCTTGTACCCAAAAAAGAATATATATTCTCAATCTCATGTGTCTATATATCAATACTAGTTTAAAGTTAATTTTTTGACTTTTTTTTTTTGAGAGAAAAGTTAGTTTTTTGACATGATGATTAAACATTATTTTTTTTTCAAAGATATAAATATATTAGTCTAAAAAATATTTTCATTCATAAGAATAAAAAGATATTGGTCTAAAATTTAAAACACATTTTTATCAAATAAATATATTTTAAAACACCTAAATTTCTAAAATTATAGAGCCTAACTTTTATTATATGCATTTTTTTAAACATATATCAAACTTACGCATATTAAAAAATTTAAAATACAAAGTTGTATCGGAACTTGTGTATTTTATATTAACTATACAAATTTGTTTGTTATACTTTTACTTGTTTACATCGTCATCACAAGCAAAAAGAAGAAGTTGAAAATCAAAATATATCACTCGAACAAATATATATATCACTCGTTCATATATATATATATATATATATATATATATATATATATATATATATATACCATACTCGTTTCCGAAACCAGCCACTCTCAAAAGGAAAATTATAGATCGACTACTTTATTTTATACACCCTTTGGTACCACCAGTGATGTGGCATCCTTTGTCTGGGTGGAAATTAAATTATTTTTTATTTAAAAAACAAAATAAGATCAAACCTTTCACACCCTCTCTCTCTAACTTCCATTTCTCAATTTCATTTTTCAGCCAGCCAATCACATCGTCGCCTCCACTCCCAACATCTCATATACCATCGTCGCCTCCACTCCAAACGACACCACACTCGCGCCGTATCCTCCCCTCTCTATGTTTCGTCACAATCGCTGGGCTCAAATTCGCCGTCCTAACTTTCTTTGTTGTTGTTTCTGTTGAATGTGAGTTTTATCTCGAATTTGTTCTTCAATTTCTAATTTGAGGGTAAGCATTTAGGGTTTATAAGTTTATCTTTTTGAAATTTGTTCTTCATATTTCAAATGAGTGATGCATTGGTATGAGATAGTAATTTAATTTAACTTCCTGGGTTAACTTTTGTTTCTGAGACATAATTTAATTTAAGTTTGGGTAAATTTTTGTGTCTGAGACAGTAATTTAATTTAAGTTTTTGGGTAAATTTCTGCATGATTAAGTTATGGATTAAAACATGGGTTAATAGGTTGAAAGGGAATTAGTTTGTGATTTAAGATATGGGTCATTTGTTTTGTTAGAGAGTAATTCAATTTGAGTTTATGGGTAAATTTCTGTTTGATTTAAGTTTTGGTATACAAATTGCATGATTATTTTGGATACATAGAGATTTTATTTACAAAGATTTATCTGGCTTCGTTCTCAGATGCAAATTGTTATCGAACTATTTCATAGTGTTCAACCTATGCTCAAGACTGAAAAATATATGTGTAGTATTTAAAGTTGAGTCAGTCTAAAATTATGAAACATAACCATATTCAGTAGTTGAACTAAAACACATACCATCTTTAATAGGGTAAATATTTCAAAAATAAGTTTTGATGTACATACTACGATTCATGACATGTGTGACCACGATTATTGACCATGGGGTTGTTCACGTGTTGTTAACTTAGTTATTATATATCACTTGCACCCATTCTTTCACTTTAAATTCTAGAAAGCTTTGAAACATTGTTAGTAATTATTTAACTCAACGTTGATTGACTTTTCAAGATTTGTTTTCTATGCTTGCAAAGGCCTCATTGCATAATAAATTTTCTTTCTTTCAAAGGGTGTATGAAGTGCATTTGGTTTTTTAACCTTTTTGTTAATTGGTGAATTCCGTTTATTTGTTAAAATCGTCAAGGCAAGATTTTTGCAACTCCTTTGTAGCATCTCCGCCTGTGGCTAGCATTTTCCCTTTTCGCCAACATTGTTAATCTTGACTTCTTGCTATGTCAACTCAACTTTTAATTCTGGATGATGACTGATAAGGATATTGAAAGGAGTTGAAAAAAGTATTACTTTTGTTTGTTTAAAGTTTAGATTGTAGTTGTTATATCATTATATGGAATGATGACCATGATCATAATGATATATGATGTTTTGAGTTTTGCTGATGATGTTGAGTATAACATTGATGATTTCGTGAATTTAAATTTTCTAGAATAATAGCTTGTTATTATCTTAGTCTATTTGTTGTTCTTTTTAGAGCTTCTTAGATGATGGATGTTGTTACTGTTAATGTATTGGGTGCTTAAATTTGTGTGCTTATTATTTCTTTGAAGTTGTGGAAGGAGCTAATATAAAGGGAGGCTAGAGGTACCGACCTCTATCATGGCAGTAAGACTGTAGCTCTGGGAGCAGTTAAGGTGTGCAAATGGTATAGGTATTATTTTTTGCATCTTGAGTCTGAATAGGATGTATCAATAGTTGGTAGAGGCGAGTGAGTAGTCATAATTATGGTAATATTATTCTTGAAATGGTGAAGTGTAGAAGGGATGTCTTGGAAAATATTTATGCTTTATATCAAAACCTTCTTGGTCATTGAATTTGTGCTTGGTATGGGTAGGTATCAGAGGAAAAACAATAGCATGTCCTATTTTTAGTTTTATCTATTTGTATACAAATGATGAAAATAAAGTGACATTTTTAGTTTGAAAAAGCATTTTTAATGAAAGGTGGCTCAACTCATTGGAAATGGTCTATGTCCCTAAGCTTCCCAATACTATAGTATGAGTTTTGGTAATACTTTATCCATTGTAGGTTAGTGTTTCTCTCAATTTATTTTGCTTCTCATTTATTGTATGTGATTTTATTAATATTGTCCATGAGTTTGATGATAGGTATTATAGTTGTAAAGGTATCTAATGTCTCCATTATATAAATTGTTCAACTTATCAGTGAAATAGGTGGAATGATGGGAGGAATAGTAGGTGGAAGACTGGATTTGCTATGGTGGAGAGATTTGTGTTCGATTGAATGGAAATTTGATGTGGAATCAAACTGGATTTCATTGGTAATTCAAAGTGAGGTTGGTAGCGGAAATAATACATTATTTTGGAAGGGTTGGTGGATAGAAGAGCAGCGTTTAAATATCAGATTTTCACATTTACAACAGAGAAACACCATGATCGTCACAAGTTCATGTCAAATGTTTGAAATTTCTCAAAACTTACGAGAGAAATACCGTGATTGTGCCCTTTTATGTGTCTTGTAATGATGTTTTGATGTGATAAAAAGTCACAAATGATAATTTTAACAGTCAAAAGAATTGTGGTTACTCCTTTGATAAAAAGTGGGTAAACACTTCACAAATTTGGTTAGTTCGCGATTTAATATAATTTTTTTTTTAAATTCTTAAAGCTTAACAGAGAAATACTATGAGTGTGTCCCTTTTATGTGTCTTTTGATGTTATGAGTGATAAGAAAGTCACAAATGATAATATTAACACTCAATAATATAGTAAAAAAAGATGGTTATGTCTTTGTAAAATTGTGGTTATATGCTTCAATTACTTGTTTATCTGTAATTATCGTCTGAAAGCTATAACATTAAGTCAATCTATCACAAAATTAAATACCAGTAGTGACCACGTTTTATGTTTATTGGACTCTAATTCTATTAATTTTCTTTTGTGAGGTTGGTAAAATTATAGATGAGTAATTTTGAATGCGGGAAAACACAAATGGCTACACCTTTGTAAAATTATGGCTATATGTTTTAATTATTTGGTTATCTTAAATTATCCTATGAAAACTATATCATTTTAAGTCAATATGTCATGTAAATATTAGTAGTGACCCCCTTTTGTGATTCTTTGTTTGTATGGCACAAAACTAAGTTTTTCCATCTTAAAATTCTAGATAACCAAAACAATGAACAATGTGACCACAATTTTTAAGAGGCGTCACCATTATTATATTCAAGTTTTGAAAGTGTTCGTCTTTACGAGCGCAAACCTCAGATGAGATCAAAGATGCATTTTAGACTCCAAGTCTTGCGATTCTCTGTTTGTATGACACAAAACTAAGTTTTTCCATCTTAAAGTTCTAGATAACCAGAACAATGAATAATGTGACCACAATATTTAAGAGGTGTCACCATTATTTTATCTAGGTTTTCAAAGTGTTTGTCTTTACACGCGCAAACCTCATATGAGATCAAAGACGCATTTTAGACTCCAAGAAACATTAAGGGCTCATATCACGTGGAGGAATAATGAGAAAGACAAATTGGTAAGGGAAAGAAATTGTGGTTACACCTTTGATATTTAGTGGTTAACTACATCAGAAATATAGTTAGTTTTTCAAAAGATTGTCATAGATATAAAATAATTCACCTAAGTCATGGTTGACAGTCGTTAATCACTTGTGTCCTTCAACAACATTAGTTTTACACAATTCAAAGAGGGAAGTAGTCAGAAATTGACAAAATGAGCAAGAAAATAAATTGTGGTTACACCTTTGATAAATTATGGTTAGTTCCATCTCATACATGGTTAGTTTTCCTAAATCTTGTACCAATCATGCACATTAGTAAAGATTCACTGGTGTGCCTCAAATGTATTCCTTTCACATAAATCATATGGAGAAATGGTGAAAAAGAAATAGAAAATAATCTACTTCTCACTTTATTATCATCAATAAAATTCTTAAGTGTGCCCCTGCCATATTCTTTTCACTTATATCACATGGAGAAATAGTAAGATGGTGACAAATTGGTAATATAAAAAATGTGGTTACACCTATGTTAAAAACTGATCAAGTACAACACATATTTGGTTAGAACTCTATAATTCAATGCCTAACTTTGGTTCACTAAACTACTCATTAACTCTGTATTATAGCATGTAACACAATTTAGAAGCTAACAAATTTGTCAACAAGAATAACAAATTCATAAATCAAGCACGATTATTAATTTAGTTAAAAGATGGACTAATAAAAATGGATTAATCTATTAAATGTTCTATACATAGACAAAGAAAATAGAGTTTAGAGGTAATTCATAAATATTGGCATTTCACTACACTCTCCTCTAACACTATCTTCAACATTGAACCAATTGATAAATAGCATGATTCTTCATCCTTCATATGATTGCTAGAAGGGATGATTCATTTCAAAGTTTCTAATATTACTATGCTTTCTAGTAGGATTAGAGTAAACTACCAGTTCATCATCATGTTGTCGTTCCTCACAATAGTTCATCATCTGACGATTCATTTCAAAGTTTCTAGAACTACTATGCTTTCTATTTCCTTTAAAATCTAAATCTTTTGACCTTTTGTAACCATTATCATCAGAATCACATGCATAAGTAGAATTAAGGAACCTCAGAGAAATCTCCTTTTCCCAAAGCACATTATTAGTCAAAGGAGAGAGCTTGTTTATGCCATTTGTTGAAGGATCCATCAATGACCTTACTCTCCTCAATGCATCTAGAGTTTTAGGAATATGAACAATAGCAAAAGCCTTCTGCCATCCATCTTGCCTTAGTCAGAAACCACTAGAAATTAATAGTACAAACAAATCTACATGAGAAGAGAAAGAATTAAAAGGAAAAAAATCATGTTAGCTTATCTTAGCTCTAACAAAAATCAATATCAGTTAATTTAGATTCTGTTAACTGTCACATGGTACTTAAAAAAAAATTCTGTTAAAAATATTTCTATCCATTTATACACATAATCAAAATCAATTTAATTCTCGCACTATGTTACCTCTCTAAACATTAACTATAAACTATTTCTATAACAAGATAAAATTTAGTCAAAACTATTTTCATTTAAGTTATAAATTGTTTTCATAAGTTACCTTGGAGGGCTTATTGAAATAAGCTAAAAACATCTTATGTACATGCTATAGGTTGTTTCGATAATCTCTTTCAAAAAGTTTAAAACATTCTTTTCTTAGGCTAGCAACAAATCAAAACAAGCCTCTGTTAGAACAATAAACATTATAATCAACAAGTTAAATTGAGTCTAACAAAGTCATTGTGAAAACTATGAATTTACCAAGAGACTAACCCAAGCTTCAAAGACTATCAAACAAACTTTATCACTCAATAAAACACTCCTAACATCAAACTCCATTCACCATTAACTTCAGATCTTCCAGAATCTAAGATAAATTGCATATATATTTCTAAAAAAAATCACTTAATTAGGTGTCTCTAGACTACTATTCCACATCTCATTGTATCATCCTTGAAGCATCCTGACGTTCAGATTCAGATTCATCAGACCTGGCGGAGGGGGGCACCAAATTTCAGCATCAGTTCTCCATGTAACCCTCTTGAAATAGTTATCAACATTGAAAAAAAAATCAGTATTTACCAGGTTTGGATTAAGGCTTTAACAACAAATTTCAAAATGAAAATGTGGTCAAAATAGAATTTACATATTTCACATTCTATAATCACATAACCATGTTTACCAATATCCAAACAAATTTAAAACTCTGATCAAAAACAGAATTTACAGATTTCACATCTTATAATTACAAAACCATGTTTACCAATATCCAAACTAATTTTGTTATCCTAAATGTTTACCCATTTTTTGGGAACAAACTTCAAAATACACAAACCCTAAATACAAAGTCTCAACACAAAATGGAATGCAAAATTTGAGATAAACCTCATCTTCAACAAAGATATTCGATTTCCGACGAAAAGATTGAGTAACCGGTGGCTGAATTGTGTCTAAGATGTTTCCAATGGTGAGAGTGATGGAACAAGGAGGCGACGATGACTTTGAGACGATGACACAACGGTGACTGTGAGGCGACGGTGGCTGGAATGAGACAGATCAAGTGGGACGTCGACGAAAATGGTAGAGGAAATCTTCTCTCCAGCGAACGTGGATAGAACGGAACAGGGGTTGAAGAGAGAGAGAGACGCGACCGTAGAAGAGAGAGAACATTTCATTCATTTTGTATTCTTTTTTTTTCTTTTTGAAATGATATGTATTGAGTAGAATTTTTTATTGTTACAATTGCCAAGTAAGGGTGGTAGGAAAGTGGTACCTCCACCTAAGATGGTTCACGTATCAGCACTCTTAAATAACTCCAACTTTTCAAAACAATGAAAAAAGGTGGTGTGTTTAGAAAAAAAGGGTGATGTTAACCGAAAAGTGGCAGGCAAGCATAAATCAAAACACTTACTTATAACTAAAAAAAGAACATATTGTTAGGCATAGGAATAGATCAGGCCGGCCTACGGCCAGCCTAGCCATCAGGCCAGGCTTTTCCTTTTTTAAATAGAGGAAGTTTGCATTTTTAGAAGGCTATTTAGCTAAAAAGCTTCTAAAGCCTCAAGTCACATCATACAAAACTTAATAATAATTCCAAGATGAAAACATCATTTTTATTCTACACTGGGTTTGTTTTTTGTTTTTATTTTCATTTGCAAAACAAATTAATTTGTAACTTTGTATATTAGGAGATAATTGAGCTCAAGTTAGAGATACTTGAGGCCCAAGACAACATCATTGTATAAATACATATTTTAGCTTAATGAAACACTAGGGAAAACAATTCTATGATGAAACATGAGAAAAAAATTGTTTTATAAAAGGATAAAACCACGAAAACAACTGAAGAACAAGAAAGGGTGTAGTGTACTACACCTTATCATGAACAAGCTTTAGGCTATAGTACAAACTCCAAAAGCCAAGAATGGAGAGGAGTGGAGGTTTCAATGATATTTCTAAAATCAATCTGAAGTTATTTATATATATTTAGATCAATGTTTTACCTATGTTATAAAAAAAAATCCTAAGCAAACCAAAAAAGATAACTTGTAAAAGGGGTCAAGAGCATGCTACAAAGTACAAAACTTATATTTAAAATTTCATATCAAATAACTCTACATGAACATATTCCAATGTGTACATGAGATCAAGAGCATGCATGCTACTGTCCAAAGCAACACTCTAGGAGACAGTTATATTCTTTTGTTTTGCACAATGGTTATAACTTTCCTAAACCTCACCAAGAATTTATTTATCTTTCAGAATATTTGAATCATAAAAGCTTTTGACGGTCGAAGAAATGGTAGAAGGATCAGCCATTTCTCTCATATTAGTTGGCATGTTTTGAACATGTAGGATAAGAGTAACACCAAGCTCTTCAATGCTCATGAAGTTCTGTTCTGTGAAAGGGTTTCTCCACATACAAGCATCCATTGATAGTGCAACAAACATCGGCTTCTCGTAGTCCCATGCTCTCACAATGCTTGTCAACAGATTGTCTCACAACCCTCCAGAAATCTACAACACAACACCATTCCTCAAAACAGTTAAGGATGTAAAAATCACAAGGGCAAACTTGTTTCGTCTATGTCAAATCGACTTGTAATGTATACAAAATGACATATATATGTATATACTATAATCAATGCATCAATAATTCAAAATTTCAATTCAATTCTAAAGCATAAATACAGTCGATTACTTTTAAAGATAGTTCTTGTTTCAGCAACTTAGTGTATTCTCTATAATTGAGTGCATCTAATCAGAACCTTTAGTTTAAAATAATTATGAAATGTAACCTTAGCAACATTGTTCATCATATGACAATAGAAAGTTAGAGCTGCTGTGATTGATTACCTTGGCAGCAGTATGTGCTGATAAGGGAGCAATGACCATGATATCAGCCCAATTAGCAAGCTCAATGTGAAGCACAGAATCACCTATCTTTTTTCAGTTTTTCCACTCAAAATCGTCCTTATATATTTCATGCCTGTGTGTGAACAATGATTCTGCTTTCTCATGAACAAGAAATTGCAAAGATGTTTCTGTAACAACTGCTCTTACTTCTGCCCATTCTGAAAAAGCATTAAAAACAAGTCCAAATTTTATAGCAGCTACACTTCCACAACAACCAAGTAGAATTTGAGGCTTCCTCGGAGCATTAACATGTCCAATTGCACTTTTTGAGTCTGAGTTAGCCATCATCACCAAGATATTTTAACAGTCTTTAATCCTAGTTCTTATATCATACGTAGCTCAAAAGACCTTATGCCTGTAGCATCATGCCCTAAATTTGTTAGTATCCACATGAATGCAATGCAACATATGACAAAATCAACTGTCACAAGTTCTTTAATATACACACTGGTTCAGATAAAAAACTGTAATCATCTTATTGAATATTGAACATTAAATAATTGTTCTGAGAATAAAATGGAATAGACTATGACCTTATAGCATCAAGATCAAAGGAAACGATATTAATTATACAAGAGGGAGTACATTAAAAACAAATATCAAGAACAAGAAGATTCATTCTTTTCAAGGAATCTCAATCAAAATCTCATCTTATAAATTTATTAATGCATAAACCATTTCTTACAAATCAAATGAATATTGTGTCATTTCTGATGATCAAGAAATTCTGTTTGTGATGAGTTTGGGCTAAAAGAACATCAATTCATATTATAGAAGATAGCTGAATCAAACAGAAATAAATACTAACACAGTAGAGTTGAATCTTGAGCCGCAAGAACCATGATTGGAAAAGATTATAAATTTCTATAAAAGAAACGGTTTTGAAATTTTAACCATGATTGGAAAACTCGTCAACAAAAAACCAAAAAGAATGAAAATATCATAACCTTGTGATTGTGATTGTTAGCTCTTTCTCTTAGCCTTCAGAATCAGAAGAACATAGACACACCAAGTTGAAACTCAAGCAAGCCTTTTGAATCTTCTTAGAAGAACCTATGAAATAGTGGCATTTTATAGCCTTGTGTTGGACCTTTCATTAATTCCAAGAAATTCATATTAGCACTCCTACTTTTTCTAATACACTACCCATACTAATTTTTTTTCTTCACATGACAAGATCATAATGAATGACACATTTGTTCATTTCACATATTTAATTAAGGGTTAAATATGTTTTTGGTCCCTATAAATATACCAATTTTTCGTTTTAGTCCCTCTAAAATTTTCCTTCAACTTTTAGTCCCTATAAAATTTCAATCACTACTTTTGGTCCTTATTTTTAAGTTAATTTTTGTGCAGAAATGTGTAGAAAAAAAATTACCAACAAAAAATAGAATGTTTTAATTAAATATGAATTTTTAACTGTAAAAAATATAAAAATTCATATTAAATTCATGTTTTGTTAAAAAATTCTATTTTTATTTTTGAGAGATTCTCATAATATTATGAATTTTTCTGCAAAATTTTATTCAAAAATATGAATTCTATATGAGTTTATTTTAAAGGAGAGACCAAAAGTGAAGATGAAAAATTTTGTAGGGACCAGAAGCTGAAGAAATTTTTTAGAGAGACTAAAACGAAAAGTTGACATATTTATAGGGACTAAAAACATATTTAAACCTTTAATTAAAGATAGTAAATGATGTTAATTTTAATAAATTAATTGTATCAAGTATTGATGTAATAATCATGCATGTCTTATTTTGGGAAAATGTTTGGTAGACACCTCTAGAATTGTATACGCTTTGAGAGAGATAAAGAGAGTGATTTGATAAATGTGTTAAATTGATAATGTGATAAGAAGAAGAAGAAAAAAAATGTGTTGAATGTATTATAAGAAAAAGATAAAAGTGTTGAATGAATGTTTGAAAATAAAGTGAATACAAATATCATTATTGATTAGAATGTATGAGAGAAAGAAAAAAACTAATAGTATTATATTGAAAATAACATTTATAAGACATTCTACTTTTTGCAATTGTGTCACTCATTGTGAGACATTCATTTTTGTAAATGTGACCAAACTTTATTCTTGTTATTTGTCCACATATTCCTTAGTTAATCTTTCTCTTAATCATTTACGGTATGTTTGGAGAGAAATAGGTCTTGTGTGACAACACCTCAACTATCAACATACATAGATTTAATGAATATTTTAATCCAAAACTTTCAAAATCTACTAGACCATTGACCCGTGCTGACGCTCGAGTCATATAAGAGAACAAATACAGCGGAAATAAGAAAATAAAAACTTTACTTGAATCGAAAAAATAGTATGATTCAGTTCATAAAATTAATTGCCGCAAACGTTTTAATGTACAATATTAAACAATTTCCATGACATCAACCCTGTTACGGTAACATGACATATAAACTTGATGGCATAATTTATTGACGAAAAGAAAATCCAACGTCTGTCGAAATAGAAAAAGTACAGATATGAAATAAAAACAATACTACAAAACAAAGTGCTACGCGTTACGGAAAACTTCTCTGTAGACCACATTAGATGTCACATCAGTATCTTGACCGTCTTCATCATTGATCAGTATCTTTAAACCATCCCTTGAAATAACCCTCGATATTGCGACGTACAATTGTCCATGTGAAAAAACAGGAGACGGTAGATAGACACCAACATTTTTTAAAGACTGACCCTGACTCTTGTTAATAGTCATTGCAAATGAGACAGACAACGAAAACTGCCAAAAGGATGCCTTTTTCTTTTTCTTTTTGACCAAAGGATGCATTTTTCTAATTGTTTCTTGTCAAGACTACTTGAACGACACTAAGTTGCAGAGTACACAAAAATCATGCTTAAAACA
>Ga0228711_1010366_pt1 | contig 12277 bp, 9 predicted proteins | sample MedpolnodulmetaG_2_FD_177996 | JGI IMG/M metagenome (GOLD analysis project Ga0228711, IMG submission 177996) | Root nodule microbial communities from Medicago polymorpha collected in Santa Monica, California, United States - brown nodules | ecosystem: Host-associated > Plants > Roots > Nodule...
TTGGAAGAAACAAAATCAGATGAAGATAAGAGCTTGGAAGTTTCAGAGACAGAAACTGCGCAGAGGTGTAGCTTGGAAGAAACAAAATCAGATGAAGATAAGAGCTTGGAAGTTTCAGAGACAGAAACTGCACAGAGGTGTAGCTTGGAAGAAACAAAATCAGATGAAGATAAGAGCTTGGAAGTTTCAGAGACAGAAACTGCGCAGAGGTGTAGCTTGGAAGAAACAAAATCAGATGAAGATAAGAGCTTGGAAGTTTCAGAGACAGAAATTGAGAAAGTGATATTAAGCATTGCCCAAATGAGAATTCACTAGAAAAGCAACACAGAGGAGGATAGGTGATGTTGAACAATCCTTATTGTAGAAATACAAAATCAGATGAAAATATGATGAAAGAATGGAAAGAAAGATGTGGGGTATGTGTCTGACATCATTGCAGGTTTGTGGTTTGCTGTTTACATTTGAAATCATTGTCATTATTATAAATGTTGATTAATTTCTGTCAATAGTCAATTGCAAATTCATTGTTTCTAGCTGGATAAGTTTTTCAAATGATGAGACATGATGTAAGATTTTGTGGATGATGTTTGTGCACTCTAAAATAATGTTTCAATTTACTTTGGAGAATGCTTTGTAGCACAAACACTTCTTATCAAAGGCATGTCCAGTGTTCGGTATGTGTACGTGTCCAACATCGACACATGTCTCGTTGGGAGGATGTTTTGTCGCTCATGATTGATAGAAATTTTAGAAATTATAAATGAAAACATTTTACACATAGCATAACAATTTTTGTTTTTTTCTCCGTCCTAATGGTTCAAATTGTCGAGTTGAAGGTTGTCAAAGAGTTTACAACTGCTTAAAATTCAACAAGTAGACTGCCTTATTCTAAATTTTAGCCACTTTAAGCTTATAAAGTTGGCATTTGATGTTGAAGTCTTCATGAGAATTGTAAAGATTATGAAAATTTTGGCTTGTTTTCTCCTTCTATTTATTTATTTTTGTATAGTGGGATGGAATTGATCTTTTGAGTTAAGTAGTTAATAGCCTAAAGACAGTATTAATGGTTAGTTAATATATCAATCTTCTCTATTGCAGCAACCATCCCTCAGGGCATCCAGTTGCATCCCTTCAGTCCATAACTTCTATAACGTGTAGTGAGCTTAACAAATTTCACAAAACATCTAATAAATTGTGGCGGATCCTAAATGAATGTTGTTACGAGTAAGATCCTTATACTTTGAAACCAAAATTGCTCTGAATCATAATCTTTATGAAAGATTTTTTGAAAAACAAATTGATCGATATCCCATAGTAATATATTTATAAAAATTGACTTGTCATTTCTTAGGGAGGATGGAGACCGTTATAAAAATATGCATCTTTTGTCAAACAGGTCAAATAAGATACAAACTTCATCTTGTCACAGTGAAATAGTCTGTGCTATCGTGGAAACATTTATATGTATGAATATGATCGTATAAAGAAGCATTTTTCCTATCAACTTTTGTTTTGAATTGGAAAATGGAAGTGGAGAATTTCCTTTCATAACTCTGTTTCTCTTTAATTTAATGTATCTCATGAATTAATATTTCCTTTATTCATATGACTTATAAATCTTTTAATATGAATTTCATTTTATTTTCTCATTTTGACCATAACACGCTAGAATTTTTTGTTTTCTGCATAATGGTTTGTATGACATTCAAAAGTGGATCCTCTCTTGTTGAGATAAACATAAGGAAGTTATGTTTCAAATTCAGGCAACTTTTCTGTAACCAAAACTAAGCATTTACTTGTTCTTTGTCATTACATTGCCAGGAATCCATCAGTAGTCATCTGGCTATTTGCGATATGTCTAGAGGTTGCTCGCAGCACAGACTCCCTTGGTTGTTTGAAAGGGCAGTTACTTGTTTGCTCAGTTACAGAGTTTTGAGATAGCTTTTTGAAAGGACAACATCTCATAATATATGGCCCATAACACAGTAGTTGGACATAAACAACCAAAAGTGATTACAAAGACCTCATACAAAGAGAAAAACCACCTACTGGAACAGCTAAGAAACTAATTACTGCAAGGTTAACAGAGCAATCACTACAGTTAACCCCCCATTAAACAAAAAACCAAAGGCAGGGAACTATAAAGCATCACAGAATAAGAGACCATCTCGCAGAAGCGGATGTAGGCAGGAAACACACAGGTTTGGTTCTGGCGGCAAAATCTGAATGGGAATGAGCACAGAATGGTGGCAAATTTACAGCTGCAGCAACCTGTATCGGATATTGTTAAATGGTTACAGGAGAATGCAACAGATTCTATGTGAAATGTTCACAGTTCCGTTCATTGACGCAGTGGCAGAAACTTCACAACACCCGACCTTCAGCTTCAATATCCATAATTTCTGCATCATAATCCTTGATCCCATCGCAATTGATGTCGCACTTTTTCTCCTCTGTTGCTACCAATGTATAGAGGAAATTTTGGGGTTTTCAGTTTCTAGTCTCTGGCGTTGGATTTGAGTGACATTGATAGCACTCTTTCTCTTCTGTGGAGACCATTGCATGCATATAGGAAATGATTGAAGACTGTTTTCTTGGTGATCACATGAGTACCGTCCAAATGTATTGTTTGTCCTTGCTGCATTTTCAACTAGTAATTTTGCTTTAGTCACAATTTTACTAATGTCGATATTATTTATATTAAGGTCTATACCATATTATTCCCACTAATTTAATGTTAAGTTGTGCGTTCATCATGTGTTTGAATCATTTTAGTTCTTAACTACCGACTGTCAACCAAATTTCCTCCAACAGAAGCATTAAGAAGGTTTGTTATTTTAATGGAAAAATATTGAAACCTTTTAGGTTTGGATAAATATATATAAGTCATTCATTTTAAATTTAGTTGTTAAGATATATTCTGAAACCTTTTATCTTTGGATGTTATATATTCTGGCCCACTTGTAGGTTTGTTATATATTGATAGAAAATGAGATACAAATGAAAACATAGTAAAAATGTCAACTCTATGACACTTATATACTAACTAAGCATATAACCTAATTATAACAAGTAATCATAACAAACAATATTCTCAACATTAAGATCGCCACAAAGATAGTCATGTCTATGAACACTGCTCCATAAATATGAAGTAACTTCAATCTTCTTTAAGTATCTAGTTATAGATTAAAATATTGAAGAGAGTGAAATTGGCACAGGACCATAACTAACTATACATAGGACCACTTCTGTTGTTAGTCTAAACTAGATTAATAACTAAAAATCATTCCAAATTTTAAATATTGATCAATTACTCATCCGGTGGAACAAACAACGGTGCAACCGTCCTCCGAGGAACCGAAATCTTCACTCTTTCCTGTCATCACAAACTCTTCTCTTCCATTCCTCTATGGCTCAGTAACACGACAGCGATGTAAATCTCTTACCTCCGATGGAATGGAGAGAGAGGAGGGGAAGACAAGTAAGAAGAAGTGACGGTTAGTTACTTTACTGAAGATATGAAATGGGAAGGAAGTTACCCACTTGGTGATAGTCTCTAACCAAATAAAATCAGAGGGCCAAACAATATATATGTCATTCTAGTCCAGAATAATTGTCTCATTTTATATTTCGTTTTACAATAACAGTGAAACCTTAATGTCTATTTTCTTATTAAATCTTAGTAATGGTTGTAATACTTGAAAATTATATCATTTGTTTTTTCACCTGTGTTTATCAAAAAATGAGTAGTAATATCTGTCAACATATTACTATCAAGTCACATGGAAGGGGTGTTCAGTGATATTATTGAGTGAGTGGGGTCTACACGGATATAGAAAATTGAAAGGAAATCACGACGTCATTCTGACGTTGACTTCGTCAACCTCTATTTTTCCACCTCAAAAAATAATGGTTGTGCAATGAGTTTCACAAAAGAAAAAGTTGAACAATAATTGTGTGACTGGTCCACACAGATAAAGTAAAATGTGAAGGAAGTTTCGCTACTAATGTTAAAAATGGACAATCATAAATAACTCTTACTGTAACATTTTATGCTCTTGGTTTTTTACAGATACTGATACTAACACAACCCTCCAAACCAAAATACTCTCACAACCATTTATTCTCATGGCTATGCAATTACCTTCTTCTTCTTCTTCCTCCGCCTCCTCTTTCGTCTCAAATGATTTCACCTATGATGTCTTCATTAGTTTCAGGGGCACCGACACTCGATTCGGTTTCACCGGTAACCTCTATAAAGCTCTTTCTGACAAAGGAATCAACACCTTCATTGATGACAAGGAGCTTAAAAAAGGGGACGAAATCACACTTTCGCTCCTCAAGAGCATTGAAGACACGAGGATTGCCATTATCGTCTTCTCTAAAGACTATGCTTCTTCTTCATTTTGTTTGGACGAACTTGTCCACATCATTCATTGCTCCGATGAAAAGGGTAGCAAGGTTATTCCTGTTTTCTATGGCACAGAACCTTCTCATGTGCGCAAACTAAATGACAGTTATGGTGAAGCGCTTGCTAATCATGTAGAGCAGTTTCAAAATAGCAAGGAAAACATGGAGCGGTTGCTGAAATGGAAGAAAGCTCTTAACCAAGCTGCTAACTTATCTGGCCACCATTTCAATATCGGGTACCCTTCTTTATTTATATCTTGTTTTACCCCACCACCCTCCCCTATATGTTTTCTATTTTTCCATCATATAGTAAAAAATTAGGTCATTGCTGGTTAAAACAATTTGAATTGCAATATTATATATCAACACATATATATGATTGTTATTCTGATACATGTATTCAAATATTTATGATTGGACAGAAACGAATATGAACGTGATTTTATTGAAAAAATAGTTACAGACGTCTCCTACAAGACTAACCATGTTCATTTATATGTTGCTGATTACCTTGTTGGTCTCAAATGTCGAGTATCAAAAGTGAATTCACTTCTAGACTTGGGATATAATGGAGTCTGCATAATAGGAATCCTTGGAACTGGAGGAATGGGTAAAACAACACTTGCTCAAGCAGTTTATAATTTGATTGCTAATCAATTTGAATGTAAGTGTTTCCTTCATAATGTGAGAGAAACTTCAGTTAAACATGGCTTAGTGTATCTCCAAGAGCAGCTCCTCTCCAAATCAATTGGATTTAAAGAACCGCTTGGACATGTTAATGAAGGAATTCCAATCATAAAACGAAGGCTATGTAAGAAAAAAGTTTTGTTGATTCTCGATGATGTTGACAAACGAGAGCAGTTGAACAATTTGGCTGGAGAGCCTGGTTGGCTCGGTCCTGGAAGCAGAGTCATCATTACCACTCGAGACAAACAATTGCTATCAGGTCATCAGATTGAAAGGATATACGAAGCAAATGGTTTAAATAAACAAGAAGCTCTTGAATTGTTAAGAAAGGTGGCTTTTAAAAGTAAGGAAAATGATTCAAGGTATGATTATATTTTAAACCGTACAGTTAATTATGCCTCTGGCCTTCCATTAGCTTTAGAAGTAGTGGGCTCTAACTTGTATGGAAAAAGTATAGCAGAATGTGAGTCTTTATTAGATAAGTATGAAAGAATTCCACATGAAGATATCCAAAAGATACTTAAAATAAGCTATGACGGTTTGGATGAAGAACAACAGAGTGTCTTTTTGGATATTGCTTGTTTCCTTAAAGGAAGTAGAAAGGAGTATGTCCAAGAGGTACTTCATGATCATTATGGTTATTGCATAAAAAGCCACATTGGAGTGCTAGTTGATAAATCTCTCATAAAGACTTGATAGAGGATATGGGTATAGAAATTGTCCGACAGGAATCAATTAAAGAGCCTGGAGAACGCAGTAGGTTGTGTCATGATGATATAGTTCATGTTTTACAAGAAAACACAGTAAGATTGATATCTATGAACAATTTGTTCTTTTAGCTCACCATGATGTTGCTCTTTTTGGACTTGTATATAACAATCTCATACTTCTTTTTACACTTAATTACACGTACATGATCTAGATCTATAAGTTATTTGTATTGTGGTTGACTAATTTTTATTTTTTCTGTTAAAAGGGAACTAGTAAAATTGAAATGATATATCTGAATTGTCGCTCAATGGAACCCCTAACAAATTGGAATCGAAAGGCCTTCAAGAAGATGACAAATCTCAAAACACTTATCATTGAAAATAGCCGTTTTTCTAAAGGTCCCAAGTATCTGCCAAGTGGTTTGAGAAAATTGGAATGGAAAAGATTTCCTTCGAAGTCTCTATCATCTTGTTTTTCGAACAAGGCAAGTGAAATAATTTCAGTTTGCAATTGTGTACATTTTTACATTCGCTATAAGAGTATAGTATCTTATTTTTATTTGTTTGTTTCATATTCGTGTTTATGCAGAAGAAGTTCAACAACATAAAAATCTTGACATTGGACCATAGTTACTATTTAACTCATATATCCGATGTCTCAGGTCTTCCAAATTTAGAAAAGCTCTCATTTCAAGATTGTAAAAATTTAATTACAATTCACAATTCATTTGGGTACCTAAATAAACTTGAAATCGTAGATGCGACCGGTTGCAGGAAGCTCAAGAGTTTTCCACCCTTACAACTGCCTTCTCTTAAGGAATTGGAACTCACTGGGTGTAAGAGTCTCAATAGATTTCCAGAATTATTATGCAAGATGACAAATATAAAAGAGATTACGATATATGATACTTCCATAGAAGAATTGCCATTTTCATTTGGAAATCTAATTGAACTTTGTTACTTAACAATATCATGTGTCTATTTCAAAATTCTTCCTGAGTGCCTTACTGAATGTCATCTTCTTAGGATCCTTAATTTGGATTATTGCTATTCTCTTGAGGAAATTAGAGGGATTCCACCAAATCTTGAAGAGCTTTTTGCTTATAAATGCAAATCATTGAGTTCATCAAGTAGAAGAATGTTAATGAGTCAGGTTTGTTGTTGTTTTTTATTGCACTACTATTTGACATCTTTTATAGTATTTCATATATATATATATATATATATATTTGATGATGTGTAATATATATATTTGCATTTCATATAAACTAACAGAAACTACATGAGGCTCGATGCACCTATTTTTATTTCCCAATCGGAACAGAGGGGATACCAGATTGGTTCGAGCACCAAAGCAGGGGGCACACAATTTCTTTCTGGTTTCGTAAAAAGATCCCTTCTATAGCTTTTATTATTCTATTTCCGAAAGTCAGTTTGGGTAAAACAATTGTCACTTCTACTGTGAATGGCTCCATGATAAATCATCCAATTCTCTATGGGAACTCGGAACATGCATTTTTGTTTGATCTGAATTTGGAAGAAAAGATTAAATTGGAAATTTTCGTGCCTGAATTGGACAAAGCACTTTTGAAAAATGAATGGATCCATGTTGAGCTTAATGTGGACAGTGAGGATGAGGATGAGAAGAACAAAATATTAAGGAAAGCACAAATGGGAATCCACGTGTGGAAGGAGAAAAGAAACACGGAGGAGGACTATGTGATATTCACCAATCCTTATAGTAAAATGAGAAAATTAGATGAATATCTCGATTATAGCAATACTTCGTTACTACAATTTGTGCCTCCTCTAAAAAAGCAACGATTGGTGGAAGTGGGAGTTTCGGAGACAGAAAATTTGCACCAACAACATCTAGCAGCTTTATTGTCAGGCATGAGGAACTTGGTGCTTACTGAAACAAAAGAATAGGAACATCATAGCTAGATAGATTCCTTGGTTCAGGTACATCTTTATCATGTGGAAGTGGGAGTTTCAGAGACAGAGGAGGATGATGATTTTAGTGCATAATTTCTAATTGGAATCGATAAGGAGAAAAGAAACAAGGAGGAGGATGTGATATTGAACAATAATATTAAGTCGCGCACAAGATGAAAGAAAGATGATGTGGGGTACATTCCTTGGTTTAGGTCCATCATAAAGTGAATCGCCTTCGTATTATTCTCGCAATCTCAACTTTGCAGGTTTGTTGTTTATACTTTATATAAATGTTGATTAATTTCTGTATATAGTCAGTTACAAATTCAATGTTTCTAGATGGAGAAGTTTTTTAAACCATGAGACATGATGTAAGATTCTGGTCTAACACGTGTCTGGTTCCGACACAACACCGACACATGTGATTACATTAAAATATATTTTTTTCTCAAATTACAGTGTCGAGTTCGGTGTCCGTTTTTGTCCCCCTGATGAAAGTTTGGCAATCCATCTCTCGCTGCCTCCAGCTATACCCCTTTAGTTCAGAACTTTTAAAAGTTGTGGTGGAAGTTGGCCACTTTCACACAACATCTAAGAAATTGAACGGATCCAAGATTAATGTTGTTTACAAGTAAGATTCTTATACCTTTAGAAAGTAAATGCTTTAAATCATAATCTGATAAAGAAATGGATTATTATACGAAAGTAAGATATTTGTATATTTGTCAGGAAACCATTTGTGGTGACCTTTCTTTTTCATTGTCATACAAGATGTTTAGCGATGGTTCACATCACAAAATCCGTGGGTTATTCTTCGAAAGGGAATTGAGTGATGATATGCTTTGCATCTCTGTTGAACATTTCACGTGATCATTCTGCAACTAGACTTATTTTCTTTCGTTTGAACTTGTGTTTAGATTATTTCTGTAATGATCACGAAATGATTCCTCTCCCCAAATATGTGGCAAAAACAATCGCTATTTTGTGTTCTGACATACATATTTGGTAGAACTAGAAAGAGACTATAGATATTTCTTTCCAAGTTATAATTGAATGGGAAAAATTGTTCTATACTTAAGTTTTTATAATTAAATGTGTGTACTGTTTAGTTTCTATATTGTAAGTTGTTGCTATTGTTCTTATTCTATCGTGGTACGGATATGATTTTAGTTACACCGATGATGTTTTGAAAACCATCATAGAGGGTGATGTGAGATTCATCAATCCTTATAGTAGACAGCAATTTTGCACCAGCGGGACTTGGTACTTACCGAAACAAAATAAAAGGAACATCATAACTAGGTACATCATTATCATTTCTACAAATCAATTAATTGTTTCTAGCTTGAGAAGTTTTTCAAATGATCTAAGACATCTTTTCTGTCTGACATATGTGCGTGTCCAACACAAACATGACACCGACGTGTTGGTGCTTTATAGGGAGGATGTATTTTCGCGCTTGATTAATGAAAATTTTTAAAATTTATAAAAAAAAAAAAAAATTACGCATAAAGCATGCCAACTTTTTTAATTTTGCTCCTTGTTCATCCGGTTAAAATGTCAAAATGAAGCTTCTCGAAGAGTTTGACTCTGCTTAATTATTGCTAGTTTAAGCTTATAAAATTGACTTTTTATGTTGTTGTCTTCATGATTAATTGTAAAGATTAAGAAAACCTAGGCTAGTTCTCCCACATATTAATGGTTAATGAAGAAGTTTTTGAATATTGCTCTACATTTATTTGATCAAGTAAAATTGATTTGCTATAGATCTGATAAATTATGATTCAGATTGGAACTTTTATCTCTCCTAACTAATGTTATGTGCTTTCAGTTTAATCAATAAACATATGGATAATTTAAGTAGTACATGCATTTTTAACTTTTAAAAATGAAATTGTCACGACCCAAAAATATATTTGTGACCGGCGCACGAACTAATACCTTATAGTTCGGCAAGCCTGATGACCAAAGAATTAAATAAACAATTTTCAAGCTAACTTTCAATTTAAAATCATGTTTACTGAAATTTCGACAGAGTAACCCCTGTATTTTCAACATTACCAAGATGTAAATCATGTTCATAAACTATTGTGACATTTTACATATTTGTACAACTTAAAATGAGAAATTTCTAAACTCCAAATAGCTGCAGATACTTTGACTCAACGTATACATAAACAATAGAGACAATCATCAAGGAAGCCTACCAAAAAGAGTGACGCGGCTGAACTTGAGTCTACTAATAGCTCTCTACTTGGCTGCTTGGAAATCTAAAAAAAAATAGAAAATGAAAGAGTAAGTCAAAAGGATTTAGTGGGAGACAACAACCACCACCACTAGAAGGGAAACACACAAGGGCACGATTATTTACTTCTCTTAAATCAGAATATAATTTACAAAGTTACTAACCGTATAAAAATATAATAAACTCACAATCAAGTGTACCATGAAAATTCAAAAATCTTTATAAATTTATCAAACAAATAAGACTATACCAAAATTCCAATGTCGTAAAGAAGTGAACCCAAATCCACAACTTTAAAGAAAATATAGAAATCACGTATATTGAAAAAGGAATCAAAATAATCAAATCCAAATAGAATATAAAATCAAATTCCTTTTAATAATACCAAAATAATCAACTTTAAAGAAAGTATAAAAATCCAACTTTAGTGAAAAAATCTAATGGGTGAATCGAGAACTAGCTCCATCTCGTTGATAGCCCTCTCCTCCTACTGGTGGCCTTTCCATAGGGGCGGCTCCATCTAACGGATAGCTCTTTTCTCTCGACTCAAAACAAAGTGTAAAACATTTTCAATTAGGGAGTTTACCTCTCATTGATAGCCCTCTCCTCCTAATGGTGGCCTTTCCATAGGGGCGGTTCCATCTAATGGAGTAATTCTACCTAATTGAAATCACATACTAGGTGCACCTAGGTCGTCGTCACTAAAACCATAATTTTCAAAACAAACTCACAAAACGTCTCGCAAACCATATTTTTCAACATATCAGATCAAAATATGTACCATCAAAACTCAATTGAAAATCTACCACTTGTAGTAATAAGTAAATCCAAATCAAATCCACATCGATTACATACCAATACCAAAATCTTCGAAAAAACACAATTCCAAAACCATGCTTTAGAACATATCAAAACTAGTCAAAACTAGTTTTTAGGAACATATCAAAACTAGTGCACAAAATATATGCAATCAACCTCCATTTTAATTCCAAAACTTTATAAATCATAAGTAGCGTCAAAGTGAGTATATATTAATATCGAAAATTCCCAAAAACATATATCTCAAAACCGTATTTCTTCATATCTCAAAAATCATGTCATAGTATATGCAATCAAACCTCTATTTCAAATCATTTGCTCAATAAGTCATGGATATATCCAATAGAGAGCGTAATAATATCGATGACTTTAAACATAAGTATCAATGAGAAGAAATGTGTTCAAAGGGTGTGTTCCCCATTTTATAAAACACTTTAACATAGAAAATTATCAAAATATCAATAATATTAATAGTGAAAATATATGATAATGATCGTTATCAACTCACAGCTATGTCGGGTCGACTTAATTTGCTATCCAACCATTCCCAGAGAAGCAAGCATAGTATCAGCCATCAAATCTGAGCATCAATAATAACCTTAATATTAAGATGAGTATTCTGAAACTATTCTAGCCTTTTGCCACCATAAGTTCCTTTAATATCTACGCTAAACTCAAATAAGTTTCTAAATCAAAATACATCTAACTAAAGATACCTTATTTGAGTTATGGACTTTTGTATTTACCTCAGAGAGTCTTCATGAGCAACTTTCATGCTATGGGTATTCTTCTCCTTTCTTAAATCACCAACCCTAACTCAAATTCCTACCCAAGAGCCTATATAGGGATGAGAAAGCTTTGATTTGAAATGAATACTTCTTCTCAAGAGTGTATAGGTTATAAATTGTTATAATTATTGTGTGAATTGCAAGGATGCCAGCGAATGAGAAAATGGAGATATTGAGAATGTTGAAAAAGCAAGCTAAGGATCGAAAAGCAAGAAGTTTAGCTCGGTCTTCAAAATCAAGGACCGTGGATGTGGCAGTTTCGACAAAGGTATCCTCAATTACTTCCACTTCATCCGTCAACAAAGATTGGGAACATTGGGTGGCATTGCAAGGGGGTACAGAGGCAGCTACAGCTGACGCTTCAGGGATTGGTACTTTGCTTGGTGTTAATTACAAAAGGGATGAAAATACTCGTTTTAATGTTCTATCTAAGGAGTGTAGGCGTGGACTAAGAAATGAAGTAGGGAGGATTTTGGCGAAAGGGGTGTCGGGGGAGAGTGGGAGCGGTTGTTAGTGGTTGGTGTGTGGGGGTTCGTTGTTGGGGTTGTGTGTGGTACAATGAAGATTATTACGTATAATGTGAGGGGGTTGGGTGGTTTCGAGAAGCGAAGTGAAGTAAAGAGGTTGGTGAGCGACAACAAACCTTTTGTTTTGTGCTTACAAGAGACAAAATTGGGGGT
>Ga0228711_1010367_pt1 | contig 12277 bp, 7 predicted proteins | sample MedpolnodulmetaG_2_FD_177996 | JGI IMG/M metagenome (GOLD analysis project Ga0228711, IMG submission 177996) | Root nodule microbial communities from Medicago polymorpha collected in Santa Monica, California, United States - brown nodules | ecosystem: Host-associated > Plants > Roots > Nodule...
CAAAACATGGAAGGTTTAACTCCTCTAGAGAAGGACCATCAAATACTAATGAATCTCTATTGTCTCCATTATTGGATTCTTCTCCATACAATAGTGAAAACCAAACCACTCTTTCTGATTTCTCTCGTGTGTTCAATTCATTCTCCAATCCAAATCAAACGGAGAAACCAAAAACACAAGATGACAACATTGTTCATAACAACGAAACTAGTATCTTGAACATTTCATCCTCTTCAAAACAAATGGATGCTTATCCTTTAGCTGAAGTAATAACTGCTGATTTGAACCTAACCTCAATGGTCGGGAATTCGTCAAACTTTTTATTCTCTCAAGAACAATCACTGTTGAGGATGCAGTTGGAGAATGAGAATATTGGATCAACCTCAAAACAAAGTCTAAACCAAGAGTTTTCTTTTGGGAGAGACTTTGATGATGCTGATATCTCATCTGTGGTATATGGAAATGGCATGTTTCAAAGGTGGTCTGGGAATCAAGAATTGTCATCAGCTTCTACTGGACATGTGGTCAATGATAGCTTGTGGAATTTCTGATTACAAACAAAATTTTATGTTGGTAGTGTGTCTACATGTTCATTTATCTATTGTGTTTTGTGGTATACATATTTTATCAGGTGTATTGTATGATGTTTGTTTTATCATGTGTATTGTATCTATTTTATCCGAACTTATCTAAATTTCAGTTGTAATATATATATTATCAAGTGATCGAGAGGAGTATTTTTACTAGAATTTGATCTTGACCATGTATTTTGATCCAATAGATATAACTGAAACTCATGGATATGCATTTGTATATGAAGCCATATCCTGAGAAAGTTGACAGATTGGTCCCTCTACCTAGAGGTTACAAGATTCCTAATTTTGCTACATTTTTCGAGGAAGATGAAAAATCAACTATTGAACACATTGGAAGACTTACTATGCAGTGCGACGAGGAAAACAATTATGAATTCTACAAACTGCAGTTGTTCCCTTTATTGTTGACAGGAACAACATTGACATGATATTCCTCTCTCCCACTAAACTCGATACAAACATGGGTAGACATGAATCTAAAGCAACAAATAGATGAATAGTTGCTGACTTCCTTAAGAGGTTCAGAAAACATCTTGGAAATGCCTAGTCCAATTTCATGAGGCTGGGTAGGCATAAATGACCATCATTGACATGCACCCGTAATTTAAAGATAATTGGTTGGGAAAGTATTCCATGATCTAAGCGTATTAGCTTCCTAAGGAGCACACATAGAGAAATTCATTCAAAAAAAAGAAAAGATGCGTGCCATCTGAGGGAGAGGTCTACAGACTACACCTTATCTCCATCATATATATGGAAAATTCTTATGATGATATGCGAGCCGATCCAACGGAAGATGTTCTAACGCCTGAGATCCTTAAAGAGAAAAATTATACATGTCTTGTCTTAAGGTCAACCAAAAGGAAGAACACAATACACCTTTGACATCACAAAAGCTAACCATATATTTGATTATTTTCTTAAGGATAAGCTGATTCAGCTATTAGATGATCATAAAATTCCTCTAGTCAAGGAGATCAAAAGTAAGAGGTATTATAAATAACATATCTCTTACAACCAAGTCATAGCTAATTGCGCTGTCTTCCGAAAAGCTATTTAAAACACTACCAAGAAGGGCAGGTTTAAGCAAGCTGATAAGTTGGTGACATAAATGGCCATTGATAGCTATCTATTTTCAGCCATAAAAATGGTTATGATATCATTCTCCAAACCCACATGATTTAGAAGAACCGGAAAAAGGAATAAACTGGTCAAGAAGGTTTGACATCAAGCGAAGGATATCTTCACGAATATCATGTGAACTTCAATGAAACGGAAATGGAAACTTGGAAAAAACTGAATTGTTGTATCAAGCGAAGGATATCTTCACAAATATCATGTGAACGCTTACGCATTGCTTTAATAAAAGAAGAGTTAAACTTTCAAATCTAACTTAAAAGAAAACAGGGAGGGTAATGGTGCACTTGAAGTAAATAATACACAGTCGTGAAAAATCACGAAGTTGCAATTCGCAATAAATAGTATTTTCCCTTTTAAGTTAAAAAATGCATGGCTATATATTGAATGATTGGCTACCACACGATTATGTCATTATATCCATTGTGATAAGAAAGTGGTTCTAGAATATGAATGACATAAAATCGAAATTAATTCTCTTGATTCCATGTTAATGCACATATAATGAAGGAAATAAATGATAATAATAATTTTATTTTATTCAGAACAAAGTGTAAGATATCAAATATAACATTCTTGTCTTAACAAAAAAGATATATACTAACATTCTTGTCAATCAAGACTTGATCAATGGAAATGAATGAAATACCAAGTATTCATTGATTTTAAGAGAAATAGTGGAAAGAAAATTGCTAAACTTTATTGTCTATGATGAGAATTGAAAGCAATGATAATTGGAGGATCATACAGATACCTTGGCAAACCAATTCCCATTCATAATATAAAAGCATCGACGTTGCAGAAGTCATTCATCTATACCTTTCCCTTCATTTTTTTCTTTCTTACGAAACCACTAGTGTCATTCAAAGACAATTGTATAATACTCTTTAGTTGAACATTCGTTTATACCAACTTTACTAGCCTGAAGACTAGTTGTTCAATCATTCTCTTCTAAACAGCTTTGCTTCAATTTTTCTTTGCTTACAAAGACAACAATGGTTTCGATCCCTTGTGATATTTTGACTGAAATATCACCTTGATTAGCAGCAAAAGTCATTCACAAATTTTGGTTAGTAACAATATCTTTTAAAACTTTTCGAAGGACGTATATATTGCATTGAGACAAACTCAAGATGCATTGTTAAAAGGTGAATCTTCTTTTTTCATTCAGCCTGATTTTTCTCAAAGATTCAATGACAACATTGTTACATTTTTGTATTTAACAGCATAAGACAATTCTTTGAGTGTTTCCAAAGAAGTTTTTGAATATATGATTAAATATACTAAGATTTTATTTTCAGCCAACATATTGATTTTTTGTCATAATACAACAAATAACTCTGAAGTTCAAATGTTTATTAGCAACCCAAAAACACAAACTTGATTGCCAATTTCAATGTCAAGCCAACTACAACATTGAATGTTGATGCATACCTAAAAGTTATCCTTGAATGTGATGACAAGGAAAACTCCAAGGTTGTTTTTTATGACAAGGCATATGAGTTTTGGTCTGCATGTTGTTATTGTAAAGTTTATATAACAAAGGAAGGTCTTTGGAAGGTAAATGAGGTACGTCTTTTTACGGGGAGTAGGAACTAATAGTAATAACTTAGCATGTCTATCTTTTACGATGGAGATGTTCATTTCACCTCTGATTGCTTCCATTACTTGATAAAAATTAGTTTTTATTTTAGGTCTTATATGTCTTACAATTTTGAGAATAGAACAAGAAGAATGTTGAGGGTGCCAAAAAAGACATAAGGGGTCCTCATGATATAAGTTATAGCATGAAAATTTTTAAACGGGAAAAAACAATAGTTCAAATCAATCCATTTGTTTAGTGAGATTCAGGAAATGCATCTTTACAATATGAAATTTGACAGACTAAAAATCAATTTTATTGAAAAGGGAAAGAAAATAAGGGTGAAAGCAATGGGAGTGATGGGAAAGATCCCGTTGTTACAAGATTGAGTGTTTTTAATGGTGTTCTTTTGATGTTTGCTACAGAGAGAAAGATTTATAGCTTTGGCTTAAGTTTAACCGATGGAAGCTATATGGAAATTGAGGAAATATGTGAGCATGAATGTGATATATGAGTTTGCTTTATATAGTTTCCATCGATCAAGTTTAAGCCATAGCTATAAATATTTTTCTCAGTAGAAAACATCAAAATAAAACCATTCAAAACATTAAAACTTATAACAACATGAATCATTCTCCATCGCACCCATTGCTTTCACCCTCATTTTCAAAATCCTTTCCACAAATTTGATTCGTAGTTGGTCAGAATCCATATCGTTAAGACACATTTTCTAAATCTCACTAAACAAATTGATTGAGTTGAATTATTGTTCTTTCCCCATTTAAAAATTCTCATGTTACAACTTGTATCACGAGAATCCTTCTGACTTCTTTTGGTACCCTCAACATTTTTGTTGTTCCATTCTCAAAATTGTAAGACATGATATAAGACCTAAAATAAAAACTAACTTTTACCAAGTAAGAAAATCAATCTAAGATGAAATAAACATCTGCGTTGTAAAAGATAGACATTCAAAGTTTCAAGTTCCTACTGCCGGTAAAAAGACTTTCCTCCTTTACCTTCCAAATACCTTCCTTTGTTATATAAATTTTACAATCACAATATGAGGACAAAAACTCATCTGCCTTATCATAAAAAAATTACACCTTGCAGCTTTACTTGTCATCGCATTCAAGCATAACTTTAAGGTCTGCATCAACATTCATATGTTGCAGTTGATCCGGTATTGTAATTGGCAATCAAGTTTGCGTTGATGGGTTGCTAATTTACATTTGAACTTTAGAGTTACTAGTTGTATTCCGACAAAGAATCAATCTGTTGGCTGAAGATAAAATCTTACCTTATTTAGCCAAGTATTCAAGAACATCTTTGGAAACACTCAAAGAATTATCTTCTTCAGGTAAATGATGTACCATAGCAATGTTGCCATAGAATCTTTGGGAAAAATCAGGTTGAATGAAAAATATAAGATTTACCTTTTAACAATGCATTTTGAGTTTGTCTCAATGTAAAGTATACGTCCTTTGAAAGTTTGAAAATAACTAGTTACTAGTCCTAAGTTTTTGAACGGCTATTCCTCGTTTATAGAGTTGGATGCAAAGAGGGATATCTCGGCTATTATATATGTACTTATCATTACATGATGAAGACATGGACAAGAAGCTTGACAACAATGAAATGAGCATGACAGAGCTTGTATTTAGTGTGCTATATGTTGAATGAATTAATTTATTTTGTATTGAGAAAGTACTCATTTGTTTACTATTTCAGCAATTTTTTTGGATTATTAGTAACTTATTGTTCTTGTTTTAAACTTAAAACTGTTTAAACTTCCATTCATACTAATACAAGAGTGCAAGTTGATGGAGTAAGTATCCATGAAATTATTAATATTGTCCATCATATGGTTATGTGACCAGGGCTTCTTTCTCTACTAGCTAATTGACCAAAATTATGCCTTTGTTATTCAGGTAGCAACATCACTGAATTCTACTGAGCTTTTTCTTTTGCAATCTGGCGCAACAGTTTTCACTTGGAAGTTTTTCAAGGCCTCCTTAAAGTACAGGACTAGATGCTAATTTCACTGTGAGAACAAAATCAGTAGATGATATCGAAGGAAGTCTTCAGCTACAGGAGACTGTTAGAGTAAGGAGGTGGATGAGTTAACTTTGAGCAGGAGACTATCAAAGGCTGCTCAACACCGTCCAAGAACTCGATGAACGATCCAAATGTCAGTAACACTTGTGTCAATTATGGAGCAGTTATGAACTTGTTTTGCTTCTCATTGACTATAAACTATTTTCCTATTGCTCTCTCAATCTCTTTCACTGATGTTTATGCATGAGTAGAATATTTTGGTTCATGGTATTGGTCTGCAATGTGGTTTTCGCTTTCATGGTTACAGTAATAGATTGTTTTAAATTGGCATAGATGAATGGATATTAATGTAGTTGTGAAAGATCATGCAATTGATTGCCCTGGCCTTTAGAGTTATATGCATTGGCTGATGTGATGATCAATGAAATTGGTGAGTTTGGTATCATTTTTGGGACCGAATTTTTTGGAGGGAGGACTTTGAACGACTACGTCTATATAACTATATTTTAAAATATATTTGATATTTTTCAAATCCTCTTAACAAAAAAACAATCATTAAAAAGGAAGAGACCAAACACTTAAATTTTGATGCCAAATGCCATTTGACAGTGAAAAAGTTTGCACATCTAAAACCAGTGGTAACATTAACTAACTGTATATATATATATATATATATATATATATATATATATATATATATCAAAAGGCTCTTCAATTGTGAGTTATAACAGAAATGCATATTAGGCAAAAAGATGAAGACACATACCCAAGTTTTCTCGTGATCAACCAACCTGCAAGAATTCACTTAACGAATCCAACATACTTGTACAAATCTCTATATCATTTTCTTGCAAGCAAATACAAGTGGGAGGGTTTTAGAATGAAATGCCAATGTGATATTTGCAAATGACCTCGAGAAAACCAATAGTGTATTTTAACCGTTACATCAAATTTAATATTGTTAGTATCGTGAATCTTCTAGAAATTCGTTTTAATGAATTTTTCATTATTGGATCACCGTAAATTTTCTCATGGTAAAAATACACACCACCTTTTGGTGCAATTACAACTTACGCACATTCGGTAATTGTATGATCAAGATCAGACAGTTAGATTTCAGTATGGTATCTTATCTTTTCTTTTAATCTGTCATATCGAGAGGGACAAATATCAATGTCTTTGTCTTTGTGAATGCAACAACCCGACCTAGAAAATCCAATTTCGTCACAATACTTAGTATGAGAATGAAAGATTAATTGTACGGACCCTTACCTCAAAGCAGACTAAGGTTCATGTTCTCAAAAGTTTGTCGCATTTATGCATTCAATACACATCTACAATTGATTAAGATCAGATGAATTAAATTTTAAGTACCATAATCCAGATTTTTATTTTAAAATAAATTAAAAGTTATAATAACATCCAAGTCATCTCGAAAAAATCAGATAAAAATCTGAATCGTCTAATCTTAATCTAACAATCACGAATATGCCAAACGCGTGAGGCGGCAACTGTCTCAACAACATAAAATCTGATTTCCCGAAAGCCACCATAAAAGTTTTTGTTTTTAAATCGTGGCAGCGCCAGTACTTAGTTACGGTGTCATTTTCGTCGGAGAGATACTCTCTTCCGGTGCCGGCGGTGGTGTTGCGAGCAGAACCCTAATCAGCATCCAATGTCAGAATCAACATCATCATCATCATCTTCCACTCTCCAAGAAACTCTCCTCCGGTTATCAAACTCAATCGCATCCTCTCTCGCCGCAACACCATACACTCCTCCCAAAACCGCCACCATCTCCGTCAAAGCATTTCTCGAACCACTTCTCATACCAACAAATTCCATCAAAGACTTCGCTCTAGCATGCGCTCTTCTCTCCTCTTCCACCCTCACCAACTCCGAGCTTCTCGCATGGATCCCCAATCACCTCTCCTCCCTCGCCACCGCTTCCTTTTTTGAACTCTCCCAAATTTATTTAACAGTTTTGGAAGATAGAAACTCCGAAAAGGTTGCTGAATTGGGTTTGGATTGTAGCATGGTTCCTCCAGAGAAGAGGTTGCTAATTGAATTGTTGCCTGAAGTGGTTCTTTTTTTGAAGGAGAGGATTAAGGAGAGTTCTGTTGATAAGTCTGATGAGTTTGATGAGTTTTCTGCTGCGTCTGCTAGAGTTCCGGTTGGGTTCGCGGTTCTTGCTGCTTATCAGTTTAGATGGTTTGTTACTCAGGTATGAGTATGAGTGTTTTGTTTTGTATTGTGTTTTATGGTTTTAAATTGTAGTTGTGATGACTTCAATATTCGCAATGTTGCGGTCATAATTGCGGTTGTGGACCACAGTTTAAAACCATGTTGTGTCTATTATAAGATATTGATGTTGTTATAGGTTAATTATCCTCATTTGGGGAAATTGTGTGGATGGGTGATTCCTTGTGCATTGACTGCTGTTGATCATTGGTCGCCAGAGGTGAAGGTATGTGCTTTCGGGTCTTGTTTGAATAGACATCTTAATTAAGCTCTTATAACATAAGTGTGCTTTAGGCCCTATTTGAACACGAAAATAAATTAAGCTTAACTGAGATAAGGATGTTGTGTTGGATGTGTGATAAGACTAGACGGAATAGGATTAAAATGACAGCATTAGAGAGAAAGTTGGGTAGCACCTATAGTAGAAAAGATGGTTGAAACTAGGCTTACGTGGTTTGGGCATGCAAAGAGTAGATCAAATGAAGGGTGGTCAAGTGACTAGAGTCAGAGGAAAACGTAGAAAAACTATAACAAAAATTATAAGAAAGATCTAGAGATGAGTTGGATAGAAATATGGTATTTGATAGAACATTATGACATTGTTTGATCTATTTAACCGACCCCACTTAGTGGGTTAAGGCTTGGTTGTTGTTGTATAGCATAAGTGTTTTTCATAAAGTGTTTATGTATATCATATTTCTATAACAAAAGATAAAATAAAGTCAAACTGTTTCTATAGAAGTTGTAAATTGTTTTCATAAGCTATTCTAGAGAGCTTATGGTAATAAGTTAGAAACAATCATGGACATGTCATAAGTTGTTTCCATATGTTTTCTTACAAGTGCTTATGTCAGTAGATAAACTCAAACAAACCAATCCAAATAGACCCTTAGTTACAAATGAAACATGAAGTTGAGGAGGGGCATGTTCATGAAAACAATCTAGTGTTTTATTTGTGACTGTTCAACAATTTTGAAAATCACTGCTTTATGGAAGGGACTGAATCTGAAAGTTGTTCAATGGGTGGTTATTGTTTTATCGTTTATAATTTCAGGGACAGGGCATGGTTAGCTTTGCGCATCTTGGGAAAAATGTGGATGCTGCCGAGCTTGGTGGGTTTGAGGATGTGATACTTGATGCCTGTTGCCAGAATATTGCTGCCGATGATGATGTATGGGACTGTGTAGTTGAGGCATCAATAACTCTCATGTCTCTTACGCAGAAAAGTAATCCGCGCAGTCCGTGGTGTGTTGATCTTTTTCCATCACATTTTATTTTAAATGGTTTAGCGACGTAGGAATTTTAATATCTTCACGTGATAAATACCATGTGAAATTTTTGAACTGGAATGATTAGCTAAACAAACTGAATATGGTGGAAAATGATTATCATTTAACTATGAATTCCTATGTCTTTGTGCATTAGAAAGAAAATGAATTTGGTTCTTGACTGTCGTCTAGACTGAAACTTGAAAGACCGTCTTCAGAAATGTGGTATTTTGTAGGAACCAGTAATTATAGTTAACTGGTCCTGATTTCCTTGACTTGAATATTACTTATTAGAGAGTAACAAATTACGTAGATGTGCTTTTCTGTTTTGCTTTCAAAAAGCTAATAAAGAGGGATTAATGACTTCACATCAATAAGCCAAGGAGCACATATTATGTTATCTTTTACCAACTGTTATTATGTTTATTTTTGTGTTCAAGAGAGCTGAATTAGTTGATGATGTTTATTTTTAATAGATCGAAAATATTCAAATAACTAGAGGAGGGAGATCGAAGGAAACTGACTGTAGTTTTGATGGTTGATCTGTAGATTTAGTTCATGATAGGACATTTTGACGTTGTTTGGTCCAAGTAGGGTGTAGAAGAGTACACCAAATGGGAAAACTTTAACCATTGTTGTTATTATATTATGTTTGATCAAATGACCTTTGATCTCATTGATTGCAGAGTCAATAGATATACTGACGGATATGGGCAGATTCGAAATGCTGTGTTGCAAGTGAAAAATATTATTAAATAACTGATAGATGGAAAATTAGATAATTAGACTAGTTGAGGGAGTTAGTTAGTTAGTAGTAGGAGGCTGGGATGATTAGATGATAAAAAGGTATGTCCCTGTAAATAAGAAGAGGGTTGAGATGGATAGATATCTTCTCATTTGAGATAAATGAGTCCTTAGGTTGGAGAGATTGCAGATCCTCAAAGTTCTTCAGAGTTATAATCAAATAGAATTTCCCCTTTTCCTTGTTGTAATAAAACACTTTGGCATAACAAAACCATAGCCATGGTGGCTGTCAGAAAGTGTTCATCAGTATCTCAGGTTTATTAACAATGGGCTACATTTGGGTTTTAACTTTTAGCTATGAGCAATATTGTGTTGGGATCCTTCCTTTTCGTATAAGAAATAATTGCCAAAACTGAGCAGAATTGAATAAGAAGAGGAATAATTCAAAATAGAATAAAGCTTTCTTTCAGGTATTATCAATTGAATGGAAATGATAGGAATGAACAAGATGATAACCTTGCACACAAGGCTACTCCAGATAAGCATTCTCTAGTTTACTATTTCATAAAATGATTACCTTCCTTCCATTGGGAGGGGTTTAGTCCTATTTACAACAGATAGGGCCAGAATACAAACAGAGTTGATAAACACAATAACTACTATCCTCCATGTAACAAGCCTAACAAACAAAACTAACTAATAACCAACTTAACTAACTGATTTATAACCTTCTCATTTATATTGCAGACAAACTTTTCAATTGGTCAATGATGAGCCTTCAATGTTACTAACTTAACTTTGGCCTATCTTATATCTGGAATTTTATTTTTTAAATGTCTTGAGTAGGTTTGAAAAGATGTTGAATGAGATGTTAAGTCACTTGGAGCGTCAGCCAAGAAACAAAGAGCGCCGCATTGCATGGCTTAAATCTGTTGATTCACTACTTAATGGAGTTGGTCTTGTGCTTTTAGCTCACTTCAGGCGCATTTTTCCATTATTTTTTCAGTGGATGCATGCAGATGATGACGACACTATTATTGTGGTGGGTATCTCTACGTATCGGAAAGCTTTAAAACTTCACCAGATTACAAGTCTGAAGTTTGTAGAGCACTTTTTAAAGGCAGCCTTATGATTTTGATTAAACTTTATTTTCTTAAGAACTGAACCAAAATCATTGGCTGAACTTGCAATGTTGAATTAGATCTATTTTCAAAATATTTGCTATTAATTTAACTTCTAGGGGTTTTAGCACTGGCTTTCATTTCTCTTTTTATGGCTTTGACATTGATGAATATGTATTCAATTATGTTCTTTTAATTTTTTTATGCCAAAAATAATTTCTGTTTAACTTTGATATACTGTTATTCTGCAGGTTCTGAAATGTACTTATGTAGTTTTGAGACTGACATGGATTAGGAACTCACCTTACGTTGCAAGGTGAGTTAAAAAGTTTCATCATGAAATTTTTATTTCAGATGAATGTGGCAGCAAGTTGTCTTTGGTACAGGATATCATTTCTCATTAACCTCAGTAGCAGTTGTTACTCCTGTCTGATGTAAATTTTGAATTGACTTAATCTCAGTTTTTTTTTCTTCCATCATGCTAGGATTAGGATATGAAGTCTGCAACCTGCCTTCGTTTTAAGATATTTACAAAAAAAGTACTACTGCTGACAGTTGACATCCCATCCTGTATATAGACAACATTTTAGTTGAAAACTTTCTGCATCCGTTTTCTTCCAAATTCTTTTTTTTTAGTATTATGAATGACAACAATAAATCGAGGTTTCCGTCTCTGTTATGTTGCTGAATACACGTTATGTGGATATCAATATTTTGTTATGTTTCATTCTGTATTTTCCTTGTTGATCTAATTCATTTGGGACTTGTGATATGACTTCAGATTGGTAGATGAACTTGCTCTTGTGTATAAGGAGGCAGCATTGAGAAAAGCCCGGGAAGAGATTAGAGCAAATATATCTCAGATACTAGTTCTACTTCAAGAGTAAGCCTTTACTTTCGGAATAATTTCAACAAACAATGTTATTTTTTATTCATTCCCTGATTCATTATCTTTCTTGTGTTCATAGAAGCAAAGGCCAGCATTTTAACTTAGCTTGGGACAAGCATCAAACTGATCCAGATTTGACCAATCTTAATCTATCTTTAAGTGGAAATTACAATTGTAATCTTGATTCCCTGCCTTCAGAGAATAGTACGCAGAGTTCTGGAATCGTTCAAACATGATAGTTTGTCATTCATTATGTACTATTTAAGTGCTAAACATGGTTGCAACAATTTTAGTTCACGGGTACATGTAATTAGCAAGGAATTTTTTTGGTGAATGAATAAGCAAAGTTTTATTTTATATATTCTTTTAGCGCATTTGTTATTATTCTTTATTCAGAATAGAAGAATATCTCAGAAATCGTACTTACAGAAATTCAAGTGTGGGCAAAAATATGAATTTTATCATTAAAATAAACAAATGTAAGTAGAGTTGACATATATGAGTAGATATCCAATTTTACAACTCTTCCCTCAAAGAATATACGACAAAAAGACATTACTCAATTATCCTGAAATGCTTAAGTAGAGAAATTTCAGTCACTTATTGCAACTTTTGTACTGTGGGCTTTTTTTTTTTTTTTG
>Ga0228711_1010368_pt1 | contig 12277 bp, 9 predicted proteins | sample MedpolnodulmetaG_2_FD_177996 | JGI IMG/M metagenome (GOLD analysis project Ga0228711, IMG submission 177996) | Root nodule microbial communities from Medicago polymorpha collected in Santa Monica, California, United States - brown nodules | ecosystem: Host-associated > Plants > Roots > Nodule...
TCATGGTCTCTAGGGAGCAAGAGACCATGATGGTCAAACTTACACCTAGACAAACCAACCTCACACCCAGACTGACCCCTTCCCTATTGACCGATCATATGACCTCTGATGGATTTCCAAAAAGGCCTCTTTCTATAAAAAGCCAATGATGGAAACACATCGTTGTAAAAGAAAGAAGAGAAGAGGAGAAAAGGGTGGGAGAGGTTTGTGCGAAAAATGGTGGGGGAGATGAATGGTATTTATAGGAAGGGAGGGTTGAAAAACCATTAATGGTAATCAAAAAACATGTAAAAATACGTTTTATAAAGCTGACCCCCGCCCAAAACGTTTTCTTTGTGGTGCAAACCACCGGCCAAAATGGTCTGGTGTAGTCTGGATTATATATTCTTGAAAAATACAATATTGGGGTGTATCTACGCGAAACTTGGCTCTTTCAGCAGGGTGGTGGGTAGGTTCGGATTTTAAAATCTGGATTGCTTCAGCATTGGATTCTTTTGTGTGTCCCACATTGCACCGACAATTTTCGTGGTCCACAATGCCCAGATACCTCTATAAATAGGGGTCCCTGTTTTCATTACAAGTAAACTACACCCAAAAAAAATCATGGAATTCCCTGACTTTGATTCGAACACCAAGCTAGCGGCAATATACTACAACGGTGGAACACCCCCATCTGTTTAGGATTTGCAACGATGTCACCATCTCCAGGCTGAAGGATGAGCTGGATCAAATCAACCGTCAACTCAACCACAGAGACACGAGGAGGGTGGTCGGTGTTGAATATCGATGTCCATTGTCCGACTCAGCTAAATCTCTTCGCTTCAGCCGGATGAAACTCACAAACGACGACGACATGAGAACCATGTTCTTTGTCTTTGGTTAGCACAGTACTAGAGGACCGATCGAGTTGGACGCTTCGTTGGTTGGATCTGCTGAACAAATTCTGAAAAGTTTGCACCGGCATAGGAACTACGAAGAGATCAGGGCTCTGCTGGAGGGACCAGAGGACGAAGTTAGTTTAGATGATCTGTGATAATGTGCTATGTTTTAATTAATCACGTGTTTTATGTTGTTTTAATTGCGTGTTAGTTATGTGTTGTTAAATTAAGTTGTTGCATTATGTTTTGAATAATATATATATTATTTAAACTTTCATTATGTTTTAATTTACGTCAAAGATGTTCATTTAATCGATAAAATAACCAAAAATGTTTATTTCGGATTATGAAATCCAGATTCACATAGGGCGTAAGTGTATTCCGGATTACTAAATCCGGAATTTTTCAGCATAGGATTCTTTTGTATGGACCACATTGCACCAAGAGTTTATGTGGTCCACAACATCCAAGGACCTCTATAAATACACCATCTCTGATTTTCAGCTTCAATACCAGCAAAACACACAAACACACCAAAGAAAACCATGCAAATTTTTGTCATTAAGCTGAGGATCTTTCTCACGTGGTCGCAAATAGATAGTTCTCTATTTGACTGCATGATAAAGATCTTCAGCATGCTGTCAAAAATACAAACAAACACACCAAAGAGACCATGCAAATTTGTGTCATTGTGTTGAGGATCTTTGTCATGCGGCCGCAAAATAGATTGCTCTCTATGTGACAACATGGTGAAGATCCTCAGAATGCTTTCAAAAATATATAGATACTCCTTGTTGCCTCCTTGATAGATAGATAACTCAAAAATATCAAGAGGTTGCTATGAGTTAGATCTTGCTGCCTGCCAGATGAATATGTCATTTGGCAAGGCAACAGGATCTAACTCAAAGAAATACTCTTGAAAACACCTTCCCAAAAGATTCATCATTTATGTTATTATGGTTTTTTTTTAAATGTTTATTTGTCTTATGTTGCTTCTATTTATGTTATGTACCTTTTTTCTATTTTTTTCCAAGGCAATCGCAACGAAAACGATCCAAACAAAAGGGTCTGGTGCAGTTCGGACTTTGTAATCCGGAACACCTTCATGCTTTCCGGATTATAAATTCCGGAAACCCTCATAATCATTTTGGCCGGTGACGTTTCACCAAAGGTTAGACCGGTTAGTGGAGTTTGAATGCATTTTTTGACGGTTTCGAATGTGGAACACGTTTTATTTGACTGTAATTAAGACCTATGACTTATTTAAGGCTATAAAAAGGCTTGGAACTTCAACATTTTCCTTCATTCTTCTTCACCTCCTTTCTTACATTTTCTTCAATTTATTTTAGTGGGCTAAAATATGCTTTTGGTCCCTGTAAATATCGTGTGTTTCGGTTTTGGTCCCTGATAAAAAAGAATTTTGAAATCCATCCCTGCAAAATTTTTTGTTTTTTAAAATAGTCATTGGCCCCACTTTACTGATGATTTGGCATATCTATGCCTACGTGGCACTCGCCGACTGTGTAACTTTGCACAATTGGCAGCCACGTGGTAATTATTTTAGTTTAATTATTTAAAAACCTTTTTTTTAAAAGAAAAAATATATTTTTGAAATTAAAATAAACATATAAAAACAAAAATAAATTTTTAAAAAATAAGGAAATTATTTTTTCCAAAATTTTAAAAATTAAAAAAAAAATTAAATTAAATTTTTTTTAAAAAAATAATTTTGAATTTATTTTTTGTAATCTTCGAAAATTAATTTCCATATTTTTTTTATTTAGAAAATTTTTTTTTTTCTTTTTTTTTGGTCAAGTCTTTTTTGTCTTTCTAATTTTTGAGAATGTGTTTTTAAATTTTTTGAAAATAAATAAATTCTTTTTAATTTTGAAAGCAGAATCTGAGATAAATTTCCTAATTTTTTTAAAATTTTAGAAAAATGTTATTTAACTTTTCGTTTTTTTAATTTACAAAAATTAATTTCCAGGAAAAAATTAAAAAACCTTTTTAAGTTCGAAATAAACTGAAATTTATTTTTTTATTTTGGATTTGTTTTTCTAATTTTCAAAAAAAAAATTCTATTTTTTTTCTTTTTAATTTTTAAAATTAAGTTCCATATTTTTTTATTTAAAAAAATAAACTATTTTTTTATAGACAAAACCATAAATATATTAGTTGTAAAAGCAATTGATTGATGAAACATCAGGAAGGTAGTTAAAATCGAGATATCATGCAAAATCGGGTGAGGGAGTAAAATCATAAATCATTAACATTAATAGTAAGTTATACAAGATTTATAAAACTATACACACACACGTATAAATTCACATATATGCATATAAAATAGCATTAACAAGACAGAGAAAGTAAGTAAACCATCAAATTGGACTCGTCTTTGTAAGTCACTCTCAAATTAGTCTATGACTCTATTAATATTTCAAACTAGTATTTGTCTTTGTCAAAAGATTCCCAATTAGGTCCCTCGACAAGTGACAAAAACACAAATACAAGGACCTAATAGAGAAACTTTTGACAAAGATAAAGAGTGGTTTGAAATATTAATAGAGTTAAAGACTAATTTGAGAGTGGCTTACAAAGATATGGACCAATTTAATGGTTTACTCTAAAGAAAACCGTAAATCACTTAACATACTCTGTGGAAATTTAAATTCATAAACATAGCTCACAAGTAAGATAATTAAACCTTAATTCACAGCATAATCGCATAAAGGTTTCAAACATCGTAGATTATACAATTCAACGATTACCAAATACTAATTACTGTGATTTTTAAGGGAGCATCATATTCAATTACCCAATAAAAATAAAATATTAGAAGTTATATCTTAACCTTGAGTGGATATTTCTCACCTCAATGTTGTCTCCTTTCACGACATCCTTTAAAGAGATTAGACTTGGAATATGTGGAATAATTTTAATTTTAGTAAACAGTGGTTGAGGATTTCCATGAATGTAGAAAACCTTGAATCCATATTTCTGAGGTTCATAGTAGAGGAAACAATTGCAGGAATCATATAACATTATGCATGCACTCTCTTCAAAATGTTTTACCGGCCAACAAAAACCAGTGCGCATATATTTAAGGCTGCCCAAAGGACTCCCCGAAGTATCAATGTTGTAAACCTTAGTCCATGATTCTCCAATACCATACTCCTTCATAACCCACATTGTAACATCAAAGAAAGAGGATGAGTCACAAATGTAAAGAAATCCCTTAATTCTCCCATGTTAACTTTACTGTCATTTCGAAACACATGTGGAGGAGATGGGAATGATTGGAAGCTCTCATTTTCAAAATTAAAGCACAATATCGACATTTGCATATGATCAAAACTGATCCAATGAAGTGCACCATCCACACAAGTGAGATATTTAAGTTTCCAAATAGAAATTTGAGGATCCACTTCAACATTTTTCCATGATGGTGTTCCAAGCGTGTGTATCTCAAGGTCACACACTCAAACACCCATTTAGTGTCATGTCTCGTCCACATTTGTATCACCTTATATTCATTAGTTGTAGGATGAAAACCAAAACCAGCTTGTCCTAGAACTCTTAGCCAATTTGTATATAACATGGTAGAAGTTGAAGTAGCTTCAGGAAGTCGTATGAATTCTCCGGTGATTGGGTTGCAAACCACTTGAGTGTTTTTGTTATATGGGTCACACAAACAAACAAGGCCATTGCATGAATTTACAACATCAAACTTATGACAATCTTTGTTGCGAGCAATATAAAAAGCTTTTGTCTACCCCTATTTGAATTCTCGTTGTTTTTCTCCAAAACTAATTTCGCAGGGCTAAAAGGACGCTTGAATTTATTCTTCATACCACCTCTCTTCACCATGAATGATTTGGCATCCTGAAGAGGAGGCTTGAATATAGGCTCAAGCTTCACACGATTGTTGCTTCCAATCTCAAACTTATTAGGCTCACACTCCAGAAGTTGCAAGGTTCTTGACACTTCTCCATGGTCAATGGTCCAAATCATGAAATTAATTGGTGCTTGCTCAAAATGCAATTTAGCAAAATGTGGTTCTGAAATCAATGTTCTCCAATTTTTGCACACACATCTACAAATGAGAACAGTCTTAATGGGAAGTTGAAGCAAAATCTGGGAGGTAAGATGGAATGGAAGATTAGAAAAATAAGGATAAAGTTTTTGATTGTCTGCCTCATCAACTTTCCCTTTCCCTTTTGCTTCCTTACATTTTTGGCTAGCCTCATCAACATTTTTGCCTCAGAAAAGGATTCAATTCCCTCATGTTGGTGATGTCCTGAAATGATGGAGGCACATGTGGGTGCATTTCGGACGGTTTTGCAGTGGCGACCATCTGGTATTGTTGTCGGTGCAAAAAATGCGACGAATATAGGGCACATGAATGTGGGAAGAGTGGTAACGAGAATTGGCGACGAATAGTGCATGTGAATGCGGGAACAATAGTAACAGTAATTGTAGTGAACAGGCAGGGAGGATCTAAAAAAACTATTGACAGAAGCAAAGGAACAAGAAACCGAAGGCGGGAAAAAAAACCGCAACAACGGCAGTTAAGGATTATGTGGAATCAGACCCTAAATTGAGTGTTCGTGATACCATGTAGAATTGAGGAATCGTTTTCTAAATTATTTCAAAAAGTGAATAAAAGTACAATCACTAACCTATTTAATTAGACTATGACTCTGTTTCATAATTTTTTTGCAAATAGCTGATAAACTAGCTTATAGTAGATGACTTATGATAGATAAGCTAACCGATTGAATTTGTAGCGTTTGGTATTATTAGGGGTTGAAGTAACCGATAAATATGAAATTACATGAAGAAGAAAAAAATGTGCATTTCATTAATATTTATTATTTCCAATTAAGATTACAACGGTAAAATTGAGATAAAATGTAATAAGTTATAATCTACCCGAATTAGGTTACCTCAAAAAAATAAGTTATAAGGTCATTTAAAAATAACAGTTACCAAACGAGTTTGTTTTAATCATACAATCTTTAAAACTATAAGTAATAAGTTGTAAGCTGAAATTTATGTCTTACCAAACATGGTCTAGGTTATACCTACCATATAAGTCAATTAAAAAGCTAGATATAACATGCACAAATAATTACATAATATCAAAATTATGTTTAACAAATCATAAGGCGCAAACACAAGACAAAAGAGTTTAATTTTTTGGATTAAAGATTGAAAAGAAAGAAGAGTGAATAGTGAAAGTACTAGCAGGAAGCTTTTGCAGGAGATAGCGGTGAATGGCGGCGAGGGTTTCATAGCAAGTGAACTGAGACGGAAGCAAACACATAAAACCAAGTACTGGATAATGGACCGGACCGGTTCAACCGAAAATATAGTAGAAAACCGGTCAAAAACTTGATAAACCAACTAAAACCGACCAATAACCATTTGCATTCCACGCGTTAAAATAAAAATGGACCTTGTGATCCCATTCCCAGCTACATTCTCCATTCCAACAACGGTTCATTTTTTGAAATAAATAAAATATTAATTTTTTTAAAGACAAATAAATAAAATATTGATAAAAACAAGGAATAAGTAACTAATAATAAGTTACAATAAATTAGTTTCTATACTTCATCAAAAATAAATAAATTAGTTTCTATACAAAATAAAAACTAATATATTTGTTAATAGATTATAACTTTTAGTTTATGATTGATAGTCGATAAAGTTGATTGAAGTGTTTTTTCTTTTATTATATGATAATCAAAACATTTTTGGTTTTTCATATTTTGGTTAGATGAGAAAAGAGACATTCTTGGCATCGGTCATAAGAAAAGAAAAAAAATATTTTTTTTAGGAGTTCTTAATAAGAGAGTTTTAAAGTCTCAACCTTGATACATGATATTCTTGAACATAGGCCTACTTTTTTATTCAATCCTAAAAAAAAACCTTTAACATAACGTAACCAAACTTGCAGCCATGTTTTTGTTTTGACGTAACTGAACTTGGAGCCATGTTTTTGTTTGGTCTAAATGTGGGTAGGTGGGCATATAGCTCAAACGATTGACCATTTGAAATTTAACTACCCCGATTGAAATTTTAAAATATTTAGTTGGCACAAAATTTTCCTCTTTATTTGTTGCTTTAGAACTCTTTCCTCGTGACTTTTTCCCCAATTTATTCTTGATATATGCAAGTAGTCATATAAGGCTTGACTTTGACTTTGTATTACTTTTTTACGTTCTACTTTAACACACATCTTGTGTGTGGTAGGTCACTTTTGATGTTGGTAATATATCTCATTTTGGAAAAGTCATGTAAGGCTTAACCAAAATATAAAAAATAAAAAGTTATACACAATGACGTATTGTTGCAACTTCAACCCTAGATTTCATTGATATTTATCTAACATGTTACACTACTCATCATAGTAGAAGTTAACGTCAATTTCACATATTTCTTTTGTCAAAGATAATTCTATTTGAGATATATAAGATACTAAATATGAATATATTTTTGGGTTAATAGTGTTTTTCACCCCTGTAATATAGGGCATTTCCGGTTTGGTTTCCATCCTCGTAAAAAAAAATATTCTGGAAAACTCCATTCCCCCATCCAACTCAGCAAATTTGCTTATGTGGCGCTAACTTGGCTTTTTTTTCATTTTTTTATTTTTTTTTAATTGGCCACATCAGATTTTATTTAAAAAAATCCAAAAAAAAATATAAATACATTTATATTTATTTAAAAATAAAAAATTATTTAAAAAATTCAGGAATTTTTTTTTACGGATTTTTTTAAAAAAAATCTGGAAATGATTTTTATTACCAAATTTTTTTCTTTGTATATAAAAAAACAAAAAAATCGTAAAATCTTCATAATTTTGTAAAAAAAAAATAATTTTTTTCCAATATTTTAATTTCAAAAAAGATTTTATAAAAATTATGGAATAAAATTTTCGGAAAAAAAAATTGAATTTTTTTCTAAATTTTTTCCAGAAATTTATTTTTGTTGAAAAAATTTTCGAAAAAAATCTGATTATATTTTAAAATTTTTAAAATTTGCTTTTTTTTTTTGTATTTTGAGAATTAAATTCCAGAATTTTTTAAAATATTTTTAATTTCGAAAAAAATCTGATTATATTTTAAAATTTTGAAAATTTGCTTTTTTTTTTTGTATTTTGAGAATTAAATTCCAGAATTTTTAAAAATATTTTTATTTTCGTAAAAAATCTGATTATATTTTCTGATTTTTTAAATTTTAGAAAAAAAATTGGTAATAATTTTTTTTATAGAGAAAAACTTATTAAATTCCTGAATTTTTAAAAATCTTCATGGAAAAACAAATTTTTTAAATTTCCAAAAAAATCTTAATATTTTTTCTGATTTTTTTTTATTTTAGAAAAAAAATCTTTTTTTTTGTCGATTTTAAAATTTTTTGGAAAAAAATATGAATATTTTTCTGATTTTTTTTGAAAATAATCTGAATATTTTTATGATTTTTTGAAATTAATTTTCAAATTTTTTTAAAATAAAATCTGATGTGGAAATGTTTTTTTTACATGTGGCCAATTAAAAAAAATAAAAAATGAAATAAAAATGCCAACTCAATGCCACATAAGCAAATCTGCTGAGTTGGATGGGGGAGGGGGTTTTTGCGGAAGAAAAAAAAAATTACGAGGACGGAAACCAAACCGAAAATTTTATAAGGGCTAAAATCGGAAATGACCTATATTACAGGGGTGAAAAACACTATTAACCCTATATTTTTTTAGTTAAAATTTGAAAGTTGATCCTTTTAGAATATAATCCCATTTGTAATGTACAACTCAAGTTGGTAAATAACATGTTCTTATAGATGGCTATCATGATGCATGTCCCTTAAGATTTCCCAAAATATTTTCGTAATAAAGTATAGATACTAGAAAAGGTCTTGTAAATCATGCGAGTATTTCCCACCAAACTCCTACAAGGCTGAGAGACGACCAGCCAGCCAGCCATATAGTATTTATTGTTAAGACCAAGTTGTGTTTGAAAAAATATATAAAAATGTACAAAGAAAATGAAACAAGTGTTTGAGAGTGAAGCACGTGATGTTCAGCTACCTACCCTCCAATGTTCACTGCCTCCCTTCCACTCTTCCTTTCATATAAAACCATCTCACCCCAAACATATTTCCACCACAACACACTACTTCAGCCTTTTCCTTTTCTACAACAAAGTACTGTAAACCATAGAGTTCAAATTACAGTACTTTACTTTCATTTGAAACAACCGTTTCATATCATTGCTACTAAAGATATCAAGATGGTGAGTGTATCAGAAATTCGCAAGGCTCAAAGAGCAGAAGGCCCTGCAACCATCATGGCTATTGGCACTGCAAATCCAGCCAATTGTGTTGAACAAAGCACATATCCTGATTTCTACTTCAAAATCACAAACAGTGAACACAAAGTCGAACTCAAAGAGAAATTTCAGCGCATGTGTAAGTATTATTTGTATAAGCAATATCCATGATAATAAATTTGCCTAACAAATTGATACAAATTGTTTGCATTAAAAGACATATTATTATGTGATTTACTTTGGTATTGCCCAAAATTTGTTGTACTAATGTTATTTCTGTATAACTACTTCAGGTGATAAATCCATGATCAAGAGGAGATACATGTATCTTACTGAAGAAATTTTGAAAGAAAATCCAAGTGTATGTGAATACATGGCACCTTCATTGGATGCTAGGCAGGACATGGTGGTGGTAGAGGTACCTAGACTAGGAAAGGAGGCTGCAGTGAAGGCCATAAAAGAATGGGGCCAGCCAAAATCAAAGATTACACACTTAATCTTTTGCACCACAAGTGGTGTAGACATGCCTGGCGCCGATTACCAACTCACGAAACTCTTAGGTCTTCGTCCATATGTGAAGAGGTATATGATGTACCAACAGGGATGTTTTGCAGGTGGGACGGTGCTTCGTTTGGCCAAGGACTTGGCTGAGAACAATAAAGGTGCTCGTGTGTTGGTTGTTTGTTCTGAAGTTACTGCGGTGACATTCCGTGGTCCTAGTGATACTCATTTGGACAGTCTTGTTGGGCAAGCACTATTTGGAGATGGAGCTGCAGCGCTCATTGTTGGTTCTGACCCAATACCAGAAATTGAGAAACCTATATTTGAGATGGTTTGGACTGCACAAACAATTGCTCCAGACAGTGAGGGAGCCATTGATGGTCACCTTCGTGAAGCTGGTCTAACATTTCACCTTCTTAAAGATGTTCCTGGGATTGTTTCAAAGAACATTGATAAAGCATTGGTCGAGGCTTTCCAACCATTAAACATCTCAGATTATAATTCAATCTTCTGGATTGCTCACCCAGGTGGACCCGCAATTCTAGACCAAGTTGAAGAAAAGTTAGGCTTAAAACCTGAAAAGATGAAGGCCACTAGGGAAGTACTTAGTGAATATGGTAACATGTCAAGTGCATGTGTATTGTTCATCTTGGATGAGATGAGAAAGAAATCGGCTCAAGAGGGACTTAAAACCACAGGAGAAGGCCTTGACTGGGGTGTGTTGTTTGGCTTTGGACCTGGACTTACCATTGAAACAGTTGTTCTCCATAGCGTGGCTATATAAATTTCTTGATTGTTTTATTTTATTGTATTACTTTTAAATTTGCTTGAAATTCCATGTAAGAATAAAGACAGAGTTCATGTACCATCGATGTTAAAACGAATATACTGTTTGTAGCTTCTTCTTTTTCTCGCAAATATCGTTAATTGATTTTATTTTAGTATTTGTTACTGATTTAAAATAAATACAGTCACGCCCCTTATCTAATTTACTTCTAATTCATCTTTTTGCTCATTTGAATTTGGATGTCATTTTAGCTATTATTCGATGAATGAAAGAATGTGGTTTACGATTTAATTGACTCGAGTTGCACCAGTATTCCAAAGTAAATACATAATGGCAAATCACATTTCAAAATAGACTAAAATTAGGTCCAATGCTGTTGTGATTTAGAAAGAGAAATGACATTTTTATCTAAAATTAAAATAAAAAGTTTGTTTAAATTAAGATAAAGGATAAGGATAAAATTTTGCCTTTTAATCTAAATTTATATGTTTTTTAATTATGGTATTTAAAAATGAAACCCAAAAATATAGTTAATATGTTACTTGAAGTAGCAATTCAGAAAAATCTTAATAAATTTGTAAAATATCGCTTTAAATTCGTGAGAGAAAACTATTATCAAACAATTCCTTGGTCATATAAGAGTTTATGCATATTAGCGGTGCTAAAGATGGCATCACGAAATCTTCAAGAATTAGGAGCAGCCAATTATAATACTTTGCTTGCCACAATTCAAGGGGATGTGGCGGAAAACAAGGGACGTGAACAATAGATCAAGCAATAAGAGATTGCCAGTTGTTTCTGGAAAAAATCGCTAGTAATTCCTTCGCTAACAACAACATTTTCCTATGCATATATAAACTATTTTTTAACAAACAAAAATGAAATATATTAATACCAAAAGAGAGTCCTTACAAGCACAAGGTGTGCAAACAAGGACCTCAAAAGTTTACAAGTTTACATAAATCAAAGGAAACTAAAAGGAATTAGTCTATACCCATACACACAAACGGGTTTGACCACCACATATGAAAGTTTAAACCAATATCTGCATTATAAGCCTTCATCCACCAATAAGAATGTAATTTAACTTTATCTAACAGCCGGTGAGCGGAATTTTCCTTGTTCTTGAATAAAATCTATTGTTGCGCACCATAAAACCCAAACACAACAAAGTCAAAGAAGCTCCATAAAGGAGCGATGCACTTATAAACCACCTGAAGAATGAACAAAATGGTCTTGTAATTGATCTAAGTCGATAGATGCCACACCAATCTGCAATCTAACAAGACTCCAAAGAGAAACAAGAGTGGGACAAGACAAACACATGATGAGCCGTCTCTGATGCTCCACAACGCCACACGTAATTGTTATCCTTGTCAAATACAGACTTATTGTATCTAAAATATAGTGTTTTTTTTGTCTTCAAATAACATCATTGTATAAAGCACTTGATTGTAAATCATTTAAGCATGTACCTTAAGCAGTTAAGAATTTTTTTTTCTCTCTTTGATGATAAGTAATCAAGTATTTCTCATTATAAATGCAAAAAAAAAAAAAAGCTAATTATTGTTTATTAAAAATTAAAAAGAGGGCAAAGAGGGTCTTCAAAGTCATGCGGATATTTTCCACCAAACTCTTACATATCTTGGACACACCCATGCACGTTGAGCCAGCCAGCCAGACATTAAAAAAAGCATCTTGTTTTGGTTGTTGAATATAATATAAAATAATATTTGTCAAAATGGAAAGTGTTTCAAAGTGCTCTAGTCAAACACGTGATA
>Ga0228711_1010371_pt1 | contig 12271 bp, 6 predicted proteins | sample MedpolnodulmetaG_2_FD_177996 | JGI IMG/M metagenome (GOLD analysis project Ga0228711, IMG submission 177996) | Root nodule microbial communities from Medicago polymorpha collected in Santa Monica, California, United States - brown nodules | ecosystem: Host-associated > Plants > Roots > Nodule...
GTGAGCAGTTCTACATGTTCCCTCTTTTAATTTAAATAAATCTGAACCACTTATTTAATCTATTGGTGTTTTTCTCGTGGTTCACCGGTGAGGGACCTAATTGGACCCTCACCCTAGAATCCACCACCAAATTGGTATTTTGGAATTTTTTACGAGAGAGTTCATTGGAAATACTGATCACCAATCAATCCCCTCTCTAATGACTATGGGCCCGTTTGGATTAACTTATTTTAGAGCTTATATAAAACAACTTATGCAAATAAATAAGTTTTTATGTATTATTTATAAGTTTTTAAAGTAGTTTATAAAAAAACCGTTTATGAAGATACAATTTTCGTTAGTAAGAGTTTATAAATTAAAATAAAAACTTGTTTATTTACATAAGTTATTTTTCATAAGCTCAAACCAAACGGGGCCAATACATGTTGCATGGAGTAAAAATAAATGGATTGTTAAGATTTCACTTTCAATACATAGTAGTACACTAGTACTACATTAGAGGGCATGTGCAAACGTCCTATGAAATTTGTCCATCTAGCTACCAATTAGTTGCACTGAAGTACCAGATTTTGAATATATTATAAACAAATTGGCATTTACATAATCAAGTAATCATTACAAACTTCACAAAGAACTTCCAGTCATTAACATTTTTCCAGGCTATGACCCAGTGTCTAAAAAGATGAAAGCTGAAGTTGGACCCTCCAAAAACAAAAGTATAGTAGTAATATATAAAGTCATAGGAAAGTATAATATATAAAGTCATAGGAACAGAGATCTAGGCTGGGGTTTGTAAATTTGTAATCATTATGTCAGTTGAATTTCATTATAGCTACACTGAGAATTTTGTCTTGGCTTTGAGAGCCTGAAGCCTTATTATTTGTTGCATAGATCATATGCTGAATACTCATGTGCCAGCTGAGTCCAAAGGACACAAACCCAGCTCCCCTGCAGTCAATATGCCCCCAACACATCAAGATCTTTTAATCAAAATCAGATAGTCAAAATTTAAATTTAGTATTTTAAATTATAAAATTGAAATTAAAATGTGCACTTTTTTAGACCGTCTCATTTTAATCGAACGACTACTGATATCCTAACTTGTGAATGGGAAATTCACTAGGTGCTACTAGATTCCTCTATCCCTTGTAATTGATGGAGCTGACATAAATTAACTTTTTTTTGGTTGTGGTGGTGGGTGGTGCTGCTTGTTTAGTGGGTGTGGATAGCAATTGGCACTCAATGTGAAACATTACAACAACTATATATGATCGTGGCCTCGTAGTAATTCTAAATCGAAACTACTAGTATATGCTTCTTGGAATCCTATGCTGAAAGGGGACCCAAAATATTTCTGGTGCAATTGGAACTTTTAACTAGTGGAGACACATGCAATGCAAATTGTAACCACAATGTCTTAAATTTGATTTAAACTCATAGAAAGGTGGAACTTCAACATCAAAGGTAAGACAAGAATTTAGGACACTAATAAAAAGGGAAAAAGTAAATTAAATAAAAGACAAGCAAGTATCCTTCAGCAACTAATTAAGAAAATAAAGTCAACGACAAAAGTGAGCGGTGTTTATTTTTGAGAGGAATGAGCAGTATATACGTAGCTATGTGTTTTTATTTTTATTTTTAAGGAATATACGTAGCTATGTGTTATACTCTGTCCCATTTTAGGTTTTACAGTAACATATATTAAAAAACATGTTTTGTGTAACATGCACGGCCAGAATCATCTTACATTGTGCACACATGTTTTTCTCACTATTGAATCAACAAGTTACATCATATATTATTTAATTTAATTGTGAAATTTATTGATCAAAACTAATTTATATATGATGTAAGATTTGTTTCGCTTGTGCACTATAAAATTGACCTAATTTTTTTTTTAAATAAACAAAAGAATATTGTAACAACTTTATAAAATTATTAGATATGTTTATTTTCATTAATGTATAATTGTTTTAGAGTATTACACGTAGTATTAATTTGATGGTAGATTTATAATAAAACAGCTTGATTAAAAATAAAATTTGAATAAAACAACTAATGTTACATTAAATATAATTTCACTGTTTGAGTTGGATCAAAATGAACAATGATGAGGCGATGTTTTGCAAAATGGGCATGGTGTTTTTGTTGCTTTCTTTTCTTGTGTAGGTGTTCCACTATATAGGTGGAGCTTTGCCACATCTTCCGTGCTTTCTTTTCTTGATTGGTCACAAGCTTATAGGCACATAATTTTTTTTATCAAACAATGTAATGGTTGAAAATTCACATTTTTAAAATGAATAACCGCATATAATATACAATGTACATACCAACTGAGCTAAGTTCACGAGGACATTAAACACATCATTTAAACACACACACAAAAATACATTTCATTCAATTATTGAAAAATATATATTGTTGAGTTATTTTTTCGTTCTACCATATCTCAATAGTGTAGGTGTGGTTAAATAGAGTGTGAAATGCTTATGACTAAGCAAGTATTTTCAGCATTGAGGCTTATTTTGTCAGATTATGGTTGGAGAGTGATTTTTAAGTCCCCCTTAGGCTTTAAGCCCCTTAAAATCAGCAAAAAATACTACTGATTTTGTTTTTTTTTTGAAGAAAAAAAGAAAAGAAAAAAAATACTACTAATAAAAGTATAAAATATTTGATACTTATTTAACAGGTAATAATAATAATAATAATAATAATAATAAGGCACACCAAAAAATTATTACGTCATGCTTGGGAGGGGAAATGTGGGCTGTACTATCACCAACCTTGTTTTTTTTTTTGGGCAATACTTTTTTTAGGCAATACTATCATCCACCTTGTTAATTAGCACAAACATTATCATTTAATTTGGGACGTTACTAATTTAACTTTACTGGTAGTAGCTAGTTTTTATTTTATTTGAGGAATGGTAACTAGATTTGTGTTTTTTTTGGGTGAACGGTTTGTTGTGTTCTTTACTTCGTTGTATACATTCAACAATAAATAAATGATCTGGCTTATGAAAAATGTCTATTAAAAATATTCACAAGATAAAATAAAGAATGAGAGAACAAAAAATCTGAGACAAATTTAACATTTTTTCGTCATCTCTTATATATTTTATTCGATACAGCTCTAGGATCTATATAATGAATACACACATTGGTTCGAGTTCAAGTTTAGTAGTTGACTTAACACTAAAAGATCAAATAGATCTAGAAAGAAAGAAAAAAAAGAATATAATGTAGACTCATAGAGTATGATGAAGTTCCTAAATCCTATGATCATCAAGCTACGCAACCAATCAGTCAAATGAAAATATTGACTTCCACTCGAAATCTCTCTTTAGTATAAGTTAGTAAAACAAAAGTAAATTTACCTTTGGATGTAAATCCTGAATAATAGCTCTTTCATCAAACATAAAATCAAATTCTTGAGCTTCCAACTTCAATCGACTATTTTCTTCATAGCAAGGGGACATTTATATTATCTAAGCAAGGTGTTTTGGGTTAGTAGAAATTACCTGCAAAAATGGAAAATATATAAAAACATTTGATGAGATTTAGATATATATAAGAAGCTTCCTTCTGAATATTGATCATATATAACAAAAACAATATATAGAAAATTCAATTAATTAAAAAATATAACGTGTGCTGATGATGGATGTAGGAGATCATGAGAATAGAGGGAGCCCCCAAGGAGGTTTGTCGGAGACAGATTCGCAGAGCCCGTTTGGCTTACTGGCCACCTCCAATATATATATGATCTGGGAGGGAAGGGGGTGACTGGTTAATATTAATCTGTAATAATTAATGGAGGTGGACAGAATGCCAAAATAGCTGTGGAATAAACCATCTGACAAACCCTAGAGGCAGCTTATATTTTGAAGAAGTCAAAGGAATATTATGAGTTTGTGACTTGTAATGGATGATATAATAAAGATAAAGAAATGAGGAAGTAAAACGTTTTATATATAAAAATAAATAGTGGATAGCTAGCTTTTTCTTGTGGAAAAGAAAGAAAGTTGCATAAGCGTGCATGAACTTGTGTTATGTTCGGCGCTTCACTGTTTTGAAGACTTTTCATTCTATCCCCATGGGCGTGTCTCTACATGAGTATTCCTGTGTGTACATATACGGGCTACAGGAATTGTGTTACTGCAACAAATTTTATACAAATTTTATTTGTGTTGTTTATGTATACCGGAAGTATGAGAGATTTATTCTCATTATTAGACAAAATACATTATACAAAAATGCATTACAAGAATTCTCATTATTTTCGACAAAAAAATAATGAGGCATCTAATATGGATGTGGTCTAAAGGTTACTATTTTTAGTAGGTTTAATAAAATATTACATCTATTCACCATTATTTATTTTTTATCATGTTATCGCTACGAAGTTTCCATCGAGCAATAACTGATCTTTGTCAAGAACAGGTGAGGCACAAGGTTCTCTCATCCCAACTGAATTTTTTCCATACTCAAGAGCCAAGAATTGAATCCCTTAACCACTTGCTTAAAATGTTCAAAACCCTTACCACTCGATCCAAACAATTGTTGGTTCTATTCTCCATTTGTTTATTATTATAAAATTTATGTTTTATTAAAATGAATAGAGTTTGTCCTCGTGAGCTTAACTCAGTTGGTATGGACAATGCATAATATATGCAAGGTCCGGAGTTCAAACCCTGGTCACCACAACAAAACAAAAAAAGAATAGAGTCCACATTTAGACCACTTTTGAGAGATCCATATATGAACCCAGATTTCTATCTTCGATTTTGTTTGATTTTGAAAGAAAAAAAAATCATCTAAGATCTAATCCAAGCTGTTTTTAGATATTTTTTTTGTATCAGTTAGCTTTTTTGAACAAGTTTTGTATTGGTTAGCTATTTTAAGAGATTTGAACCACCATTTTTGAGACAACTTATTGGGCAAGCAAATATATACAAAAAAATGTAAGTGTTAGGAAGAGAACCAAAGCTATATAGAAAGAGAGTAAAAACACAATTAATGTATGAGACAGAGATTTATCATAATATGATTGTACAAACATTATTTCTCTATTTTAATTTGGATTTGTTTGGATATAACCACCTATTTTGGTGTCCATCTCGGGCGCAACCCTTTGCATCCGGTTATGATAGAGATATATTTTTGGAAAACTTCTACGGTACACTCACAAATTGAATTGTACATGTATTTTTGTTTTATATATTTATAAATTAATGATCATTTATCTATTTGACGATCATGATTATTGTTTGCTTTATTATTTTTTTTTGGAAAGGGTTGTTATTTGCTTAACTTTCTTGTGAGAATTTACTGTGAATTTTGACTTGCTACAAAAGAAGGATGCAAAATGGGCTAGGCGGCTGCCATGTTTCCCACTCAGTTTCTATTTACTTTGTCAACTCACTATTATAAATTCAACCTTTCACATTTATTCTGTAGTGCATTTTAAGTAAAAAGGAAAGAAATAAAACTATGTATACACGTTTAAAATAGCTTGTTTGAAGAGCCAAAAAAACAAAAGGCTTGTTTGATGATGTTTGGAATTTGAAGATCAAGACATTTGCAAAAGATAATTGAATATTAGTACTAGTAGTTAATCTTGTTTCATAATTTAGGGTCTGTGGTTTTTCATAATATTACGATAATCATTTTCTCTTACATAATCATCACACACTTTTGTGGAGTGTAAGACATCTTCATTCCTATGAATCATGAAGTCCAGGATAATATCAATAAGATCGTAGTTTTGAAAATTGTCGTCTTTCATCATCTCAGATGATTTCAGTATTGATTGGAAGAATATCAATAAGTACATTTTAGTTTTATTTTAAAACTTTTCTCGTGCTTTAAAAATATAAAACATATTTGTGACTATTTGAAACAAAAAATAAAAGAATGCACCTAATAATTTAAAAGTGTTTTATATTCAAACATATTTTCCTTCCAAAAGATATGTATAATTTGGGACAGAGGGACTAATTAACATCATTTTCTTTTTACAGTATCATTTATGAGATATTTATAGGTAACTTGTAAAGGATTTAAATTTAATGATTAAAATAGAAGGACTAGTATTTTGGTAGTACACTGGTTAGATTAATTAATCTATGTACAAAAGCCTTAAGAATCAAAGTTTTGGAATGGATGGAGACAGATATGCAGGATGAATGGATCTATACAAAAGCCTTTCTTAATTTGTTGAATTTTTTGGTAACTATAACTTTTCTCACCCTATCCATGTCTCGCACGCCCTATTTTTTTTCTTTCAAAAATATCTTTGAGATTTTCGGATTTTAAAATCCGAACTGGTGTTTTCCTTTGTTATAGGGTGAAAAAAAAAGAGTTTTTCACCAATTCGGATTTTATAATCCGAAAACCTCAAAAAATAGGGCATGTTGCTTGAATTTTTTGGATTATCGAATCCGAACACACCCTAAACACCCTTTCTCAAGGGAAAAACAGTTCAGATTATATACTGAACATGTTTGTAACATGGACAATCATTTTAAGAAAAATATTAATCTTCCCAACTCTCATCATGCTGTTTTAGGTCATTGTTCACTGTTAGTGAAAAATCTAGTTTTCGGGATACTTGATCAGATTGCTCCGAAACTTCCCCAGAAAATCAGAAGAAAAAAAAAATCAAGGATCAAAGACTCCCCTAGAAGAGACTTCTTATGAGACTCCGCCCCTCATAATCCAAAATTCCATCGTTTAGACCTATTTTTCATATTCTTAGAAAAATCCAAAAAAAATTGCATCAGTTTTATTTGATTTTTAGAATTTTGTGGTGGTATTTTTATAATTTTATTTGACAGGTTCTTAGAATTTTTTACTTTGTTTTTAAAAGCAAAATTCAAAAATGCTAAAATGGGAGAGATTCTAATTGCTGATTATACATAACCATATTTCGGATTATAAAATCCGAATTTACTTTTGATGTTTTTAGATTTTATAATCCGAAAACCCGGGGGCATTTTTGGAAATTTTACAGGGTGCGTGAGATTGCAATAGGTTGGGAAAAATGTTATTCTCCCAACACAAAACACTCCCTCCCAACTGAATGGACGAAAGTATCCTTGCGTTAGTTAACTTACGTAAGATACTTTCAGCGTGAGTTAACTCACGTATGTTATAAGCTAGCGTGACTTAACTCACGCACCTTTGGACGGTGGCGTGACTTAACTCACACTTCTTTGGTCGGTGGTCTGAGCACATAAAACACATTTTTGGGACGATGTTTAGTTATTCAATCTTGATTTTACACGTTTTTTACACGTTTTTACACGTTTTTTGAGTGCATTAAGTGTAGTTATAACCTATGTAAGCCATTCCCCTTATAAATACCCTTTTAAACTTCACCATTTCTCACACCATCATCTCACACTCTCTCCTCCTTTTCCTTCTCCGATATTTGCATTGTGTAAAAATGTCTCAGAATCAAGGTGATGTTCAGTTGAAAAATGAGTGTGAGAAGAAGAAAGTAAAATCGACTGTGACATGACACAGAATTGAATGTGATGGTTCCGTAAAAAAAAAAAAAGCAATTGGAAGGTGCCGATGTACAATCAGTCCAGGTTTAGGAAGAGCGGAAGGACTTGTTATTTTTGTCCTCAACCAAAAGCAGATGCCCAGAGACCGTCGAGGACAACCCAATTGACTTAAGTGACGATGGAGATGATTAAATGTAATGGTTTGTAATAAAGTTGAAAGTTTTTTTATATTTGACATGGCTTGTAATTTGAATAAAGTTGTGTATTGAATAAATTTGAATAAAGTTACGTATTGAATAAATTCGAATAAAGTTGCACAAGTAGACAAAATCAATTCAAAAAATACACAATTTTATTTATTTGATTTTGGCATCTACATTACATTTTCCCTAAATATATATATGTGGTATCATCATGATGTTGGATTTAAGTTATATTCGTGAAAGTTTGCTCAAAATGTTGAGATTGAAGTGTCTTATACTTAGTGTAAAGATTTGCAGCGCCCGTTGAAAACTCAAAAGAATGGATATAACATATGCATTCTACCTAATGAGTTGTACAAATTTTCCCATCAAAATCCTTCATATAAGATGAGTAGGGATGTAAATGAATGCATTCCAAGAGGTTGCTGTGAACTTAATCTTACTTCCCTACTAACTGACAAGTTTCAATTGGCAGAGGAGCATGATCAAGTCCAAAACATCTTAGAGGTGCTCCCTTATGTCCCACTCATCTTATACGAAGGAATATGATGAAAAAATTGTACAACCATTAGGTAGAATACAACATATGTTTTATCCATTCTTTTGATTTTTCAAAGGGGCTTACAAATCTTTACATTTAGTATAAGACACTTCAATACCAACATCTTCAGCAAACTAACAAGAATTAAACTTAAATTCTAACAAAATAAAGACACTACATAATAATGATGCTACCTAACAATAACTTTCTAGCAAAATCAAACTGTTTAGAATATCGTATGGCGATCTCAGCAACGTAGCTTCCATCTCAATTACTAGGAACATGCATTCCTTATAATATCTGGAAAACATGCTCCTTACACAGTCATCGTCTGTCAGCATTATCTTTTCGGTCTGCAAATAACCAGGACGTGCATACTGAAGGTCCTTCACCCTCCCTGTGTCTCCGGGGTTGAGTCCATGATTGATTTTGTTCCGTTGATCCTTCAGATCCTTTAACGTGATATCGACCCGGACCTTGAACAAATGACGGTTTCCACCGTTGAAACGTACTTGAGCCTTGAACAAATGGTCCATTGTTTCAGATCAACACCATAAGAAATTAAACAATCAATGAAAAACTCATTCTAATATTTCATCAAACACTTGGAGTGAAAATTATACATAAACCCTAAAACTCATAACTACAACATAAACATGCAAACATCTAAACAATTAAGAAATATAAGTCATTTATATGTGAACATTGTATCATTTCTTGCCAAAAAAAATTCTAATTTAAACTATAATTTAAACAATTCTCCAATTGACTTTCACTTCAAAATAATAGCCACGGAAATTTCGACATAGTATCTTCTGTATTTTCAACATTTCCAAGATTTTAATCATATGTATGAATCTTATATTCTCATCTAGAGTTTCAAAATGACATATTTGCATGCATGAACTTGGCATAAAGAACCAGATACTCCCATGCACTCACTGTTAATCTTTTGGAATTTAAGCTCTCCCACCTTAGAGAAAGACATGCATCCATTTGCACACAGTTATTTCCTTAACCTCCGTTGGTTCAAATTTCGAAAAAATATCAACATTCCTCACTTTGGGATTTTCTTCCACCACAACCTTGTGACACCCTGTCTCCATCTTAACCAACTTCCTTTGAGACTCATGTGCCTTCTCAACAAGATCACCACACTGAACATCATACTTCTCAAATGAAACTTGATTTGACATCAAGAAATCATCTAAAATATTTTGAAGTTGAGTATTGTAATCGATGTTGATCACCTCTTTCTTCCCTTCACAATTACTACCTGGTTGATTTGCCTCATAACAACCACATCTTTCATTTAATAGCGGGATTTTTCTGTCCAAATATTTCATCTTCAAAGATAGCATATATTTTTCATACTGCAACGTAACAATCTCTTTTATGTCATAGAGGCGTAACCTATCTGCTAACTTGTCTATCATAGTTGCAAAACTTGGATAAACTTTTTATTAGCACAGTACAATGAGAAGAAAACGGAGAGCATAAATCATTTTTTTTTCTAAGTTTTTTTTTTCAATATATAAACAAAAATATAAATGACAGAAATCCTAAATAAAAACAAAATTGTAAAGTTGAAATGATTCAACAGTCCCCGACAGCGGTGCCAAAAACTTGATAGACGTTTGACAAGTGTACCAAAAACTATCGAAGTAATAAAATAAATTCGTATCCACGAGGACTGTGTTAATCTCAATTTAGCAATAAAGTAAATATTTATGATGTATAAATTATTTTGTTTGGATTTGATTTGATTGCATAAAATTAAATAACATAAAATAAAGATTCAATTAGAAAATATAGATGTTAGAAAATATGAAGAGAGATGAGATCAGGTTTTTCGAATCATCTATGTTCTCCTAATTGATATACTGCACCTATTCTTATGAATGATTTTCTAGTTTCACGATAGTTAACAAAATAGTCCTAATCAATCCTTTGAGTTAGGACCCTCTTCTCAAACTACAACCCCTAATTCCTTAGGTGGTCTAATATTCTTTGAAGGTTTTATGAACGTTAACCTATTATCACAAACAAACGATTATCTATTCCTAGACTAACCATGTTTATTAGAACAATTCAATTCTGTCTAAGTTGAAAGCAAGGGTCAGTAGTCATTCATTCTCACTAAAACATGTTTATATTTGATCAGGATATAAAAAGCATTACGAACAATTGAATTGAATAAAAACTAGATTGTCATTTACAATAAATAGAGTTTCACAGCAACATGGTTCAATTAGGATTACAAAGAATCATCTCAGACCTAATCTCTAAGAGATTTAGCTACTCATAATCGAGTTTACAAATAGCATAATCAATAATGGAATCAAAATATACATGAACTGATAGAAGGTTGAAGAATTCGCCCTCCTAGCCGTCTTTAGGTCTCAAAATCGCACTTGGCCCTCTCCAATTCGTAGCCCTTGTCTTTGGAATAGACTTCAGCTTAAATAGGCACAAAAATTCACCTAAAATCGTGTCACGTTTTAAGTAAATCGTGACACGTTTTCCTCTGAATAACAAATAGCTGAATTAGGGTTTCCTCAAATCGTGTCACATTTTTGCCATCGTGACACGTTTTCCTCAATGTAGAAAGCATGTTTTGGTCTTCTAAAACCGTGTCAAGTTTTCTGCCAATCGTGACACGTTTTGCTTCTTTGCATTTTCTTCAGTTTTTCTGCTCTTTTTGCTGCATAAGTCGCCTTGTGAACTCCAATTTGTGATAAAAAAATACTTATAAAATTACGTAATGACGAGATGTCATCATCTACCTAATATAAATCTCATACTAGGTGCACCTAGGTCGTCGTCATTATAACCATAATCTTCAAAATATCATTCTTAAAACACAATGCTAAAACCATATTTCACAACAAAGCGAAACTTATTTCAAAATATGTATCATCAAAACTCAATCGAAAATCTCCTACTTATAAACATAAGTAAATCCAAATTTAAATCCAATTCAAAATTCAAATCGCATACAAATTATTATCAAACCTTTCGAAAATGCATATTTCAAAACCACGTTTCACCACATCTCAGCACAACTACGAAAATACATACAATCAAATTCTCCGTTTCAATTTCTCTACTTTATAAATCACAATTAAAATCCAAATCCAAATGGATCGCATATTAATATCGAAATTTCGAAGAACATATATCTCAAACCGTATTTCTCTATATCTCAAAACTCATGTCATAGTATATGCAACCAAACCTCAATTTGAAATCTTTTGCTCAATAAGTTATAGATAGATCCAAATAGAGTATAGTTAAATTTGATGACTTTGAAATTATATACCAATGACGAGAAAAATGTTCAAAGGGTGTGTTTCTCAATTGGATAAATACTTTAACATGTAAAATCAACGAAATATCGATAATAACAATAATTAAAATAAGTGATAATGATCGTTATCAACTCGCTCTCCAACCACTACCGTAGAAGCATACAAAGCGGTTGCTTCATATCTGAGCATCAGTAACATTTTCCAATATTAGAAAATCATTCTAAAACTTTTATATCCATAAGTAACCATAAAATCCCTTAATTATATACTCTTATCTCTAAATTAATTTCCAAATCAGTCGACGTATATCCAAAGATACATTATTTAACATATAAATTATATATTTACCTCAAAGAGTCTTCATGAGCAACTACCAAAGGGTGGGTGTTCTTCTCCTTCCTTAGATCATTAACCATAACCCCAATTTTCTATCCAAAAGCACTTGTAACTATGAGATTGGTTTACCAATTTGTGCAATTTTACTCAAGATGGCATAGCTTGTAAGGAACACGGTGATTTAAATGAGAGAAGAAGAAAGGAATAAAAATGGTGTGGTTTGGTAAAGGATGATAGTGGAAGAAGAAGGAAGGACATGGAAAGTTCTCTAGAGAGAGAAGCAGAGAAATTTTGTGTGTGTTTGGTATCCTTTGCTATATATATATTGTTTTTTTCCTATTGTATTTAATTGTTTTTTTTTCCTTAT
>Ga0228711_1010374_pt1 | contig 12270 bp, 6 predicted proteins | sample MedpolnodulmetaG_2_FD_177996 | JGI IMG/M metagenome (GOLD analysis project Ga0228711, IMG submission 177996) | Root nodule microbial communities from Medicago polymorpha collected in Santa Monica, California, United States - brown nodules | ecosystem: Host-associated > Plants > Roots > Nodule...
AAGGTCTAAGGTTCGATTCTCTCTGGTGCCAATTTAAGGGGATTAGTTTAGCTTCTTCAAAAAAAAAAAAAAGAAATTTTGACTATTCATGGAACCATTATTATAGGTAACAAAATTTTGTTTAAATATGAAGATGACAAGAAAGAAATTTTGTTTAAAAAAAAAAAAACGAATTTTGTTTCAAAAAAGCAAACTTTAGTTTTTCAAATATATAACACTAATTAGTCTTATTGAAAAAGATAGTAATCGACAAATCATACCTAAAATATCAAAACGACACTTAAATAAAAATATGTTAAATCCGTACTCAAACTTAAAAAGAAACCGAGGGAAGTAATATTCACGTCCTTTCAGAAGGTTTTTTAGCTACATGTTTTGTATTTATTTAAATTTAAACTACAACTTGACTCTTGGCCTATAAACACAGCTACTTCTTTCCATATATATATATACACACACACAGAAACAAATTACTACATTTTTATTTTATTATCAACCATTGCAATATCATCACCAAGAAGTCATATGGCTTACTCAAAATCATATTTGTTTCTTGGTCTTAATCTTTGGGTTCATCTCTCTTCTCTAGTTTTAGCTGATATTCATGTTCTACCAACACTTATTGTCGGTGAGTCATTCTAGCCTAGAATTTATTTTTGTATGTCAAATGCATATATGTAAAGAATTTAATTTTAATCTATGGTCAAGTTAAACAAGTTTTACATGTGCATATAATTATAATTTATAACACTATTATGCTTCTTTTTTTCCCTATTAAAAAATGGATTTTCATCGGAAAAGTTCCAGCTACAGCATCAATGTAGATATACTCTACACATGTTTGAGAAAAAAAGATATACTCTAGACGACTACCCACCTTACTAAAGTGTATTAGGAGAGTCTATTTTGAGTATAATTTCTCACCGCTTTTTCTTTCATTTAAAAAATTATTACAGATAAATATTATTTACTAAAAGTGTTAACAGGATAAAATTTAATGTTTTATTATTTTTTTTACTAAAATAATGAATATTTAATTTTTTTACGACAAAATCTTAAAAATTACTGTAATGCTTATAAACAATGAAATACTGTTTTTATTTTTTTATGAAATGATCTTTCCTAAATTACCTAAGTCGATAAATAATTCTTTAATTTATAAAAAATGATATTTCCTAAAAAACAAATATACTAAATGATTCAATTTATAAATCTATCGTAAAAACTTCTATGTAAATTTTGGACATGGATCATATTGCGCCTACTAACAATGATGGTTCTGGTGATTGGAAGGACTAGTGGAACATTAGCTAAAGCTATTTTGCATCATTGATTAGAAAGAAATCTCATAAATCAATCAACGACCCACATAAGGATCTTTTTAATCCTACCAACACTTTAAGCGATAGAAACAAGAAGTCTCAAGGTCTTGGGGTTGTCATATAGGGGTAGTAGGGTTGGTGGCCGGTGGGAGATGGAAGAGAAGATAAAGGAGTAGGACAACATATTTAATATAGCTAAAGTGAAACATATAACTTAAAAAAGAAAAATATGCATGATCTTTTTTGACCATAATGATGGCGTCGGACAATAACCAATCGTCGAAATGTGAGTTAGAGGTACATGTAAATACTTCGACATTCAAGTCAGTATGAGTGCAAAAACGAGATGTTTAGTATACATTGTGTGTAGTTTGCTTTTTTTTTAGGACACACTTATATTGCACCATTTACATATTTGTGTAGTTATTTTAGGAAATGGATTTTCACATTACACATACAAATCGTTCTCATCTTCTCTTTTCACTTTTGCAGATTCCAGTCTTCCTCCAATGGTTGATAAACTCAATGACAAACAAATCTCAGAGGCAAAGGCGTATTTCAGCTCCTTTGATAAGGATGGAGATGGTTCCATTAATAACAAAGAACTTGAGACTCTAATACAGTCGTATGGCCTGAACCCAACTGATTTCGATTTGATGGACTTAATGAATAAGTTTGACGCTGACGGAAATGGTACCATTGATTTCCCCGAATTCCTCAACTATATGGCACGGAAGATTACAGACAAAGAGCTTAAGATGGCTTTCGATATGTTTGACAAGGATCATAATGGTTTTGTCTCTGCATCTGAGGTGCGTTATCTCATAACAAATCTCGGCCAAAAGCTGACCGATGAAGAAGTTGACGAGTTTGTGCGTGAGGCTGATGTTGATGGTGATGGACAGATAAACTTCGAGGAGTTTGTCGAACTTCTACATAGAAACTCTTTAAATTAATACTAGGTAAATTAATAAACTCTCTAAAATAATAAATTTATCTGGTCCCGGCTTGCGCCAATGTAAAAAACTCGATAAAATAATAAGATAATAATTTGTCGGGAGATCCCTTTATAGTTTTCGGTCCCAAGAAAATCATAAATTAATAATTCATAGAAACTGAAAAAAAAAAATATTACACTCTATTGAAATATGATTCAATAGTTGTCTGTTTTCCTTTAAAGTTCAATTCTGTTTGGAGCTCATCTCTAACTTTTCTTATTGCATCCAATAGCTCAGGTGTTGTATTTTTGTATTGTATTTTTCCAATGCATACGAACACAGTAGTTACTAATTTACGTTGAGTCTCAAGGTTCGCTGCAACGTAATTCTAAGAGGCATAGACTAATTTGCCTTTTCGTTTGGTATGTACTGTATAATTACTTGAAAACCCTTTAAATTAATAATTATTAATTTATCGATAAATTAATAACTCTCTAAATTAATAAATTTCTCCGATCCTGACATTATTAATTTACAGAGTTTCTACTCTATATTAAATTAAATGGAGTTTTGATGAGAATTATTGTTTTATTTCTATTATTAGCTGTTTTATTTGGGTTCATTAGTTTTTTGTTCGTTGGTTTGTTTGCTTTAATTATTGGTACTATTGATTATTTGTTCTCTACTTGTTTGCTCTACCCCTTTGATTAAATAGTCTGAGTGACAGTATCCATATGTACTTCACTTTTCATTTTTTTTTTACTTAAAAGTTATATAGTTTAGGAAATATTGTTTACATTGAAATCAAATATATATTTAAACTTTGAAAAATATTTTTCTTCCCTCTTTTTGAATAATAAATAGGGTTAAATATATTTTTGATTCCTATAAATATACCAACTTTTTGTTTTAGTCGCTATAAAATTTTTCTTCAACTTTTAGTCCATATAAAATTTTCAATCACTACTTTCGGTCCCTATTTTAAATTTAATTTTTGTATTTTTTTTAATGAAATTGTGCATAAATGAGTTAAATATTCTAAAAAAATTCCCAAAAAGAAATAGAATTTTTGAAAAAAACACAAATTAAATATGAATTTATAACCTTAAAAAATATCAAAATTTATATTAAATTCATGTTTTGTTAAAAAACTCTAATTTTTTTAGGGAGAGATTCTTATAATATTATGAATATTTGTGCAAAATTTTATTCAAAAATATGAATTCTACATATGAGTTTACTTTAAAAGAGGGACCAAAAGTGTATATGAAAAAAAAATTAGGCACTAAAAGTTGAAGAAAATATTTAGAGGGACTAAAACGAAAAGTTGACATATTTATAGGGACCAAAAATATATTTAATCCTAACAAATATATATAAGAGAAGGTAACAAGCTGGAGAAACCAAAGAGACCAAAACGAAGTCCAACCAAAGCTTTGTACCAACCAACAACAACAAAGACTCCTAAACAAGAGCACACGCTAAAAGAGGAAAATTACAACAAGGCATCCTGCCCCCAACACATCACAAGAACATGCAGGGCCGTTCCTATAAAATTAAATACCCGGCTCTAAAAGTAAATATAGGCCCTTAGAAGGAAAAACACAAATGTTTTTAAAGAGAAAAAAAAAGTTGTTTTATTTTATATTATGAGAGAATAATTATAATTTTTGTTGTTAGAGCTTTGTTATTTCATACCACAAGTAAGGGCCAAAAATTGCAAGAACTGTCGTAAAAATTAAGAAGAAAAAAAATAGTTATTTTGTGTGATGTAAATAAGAAGATAATAATAATAAAGCAAACCATTCCTCTTGGGTTTTGAACTTAGGATAATGGAGGCAGAAGCGCGGACAAATACCACTGGGCCATCTGAATATATGAGAAATCTTTACGCGCAGTAGCGATCTTGACTTAAATTGTTGGGGATGTCAAACTTATATAGAATATATATTAAATGGTTTCAAGAAGAAGCAATAATTAATAACTGGCCTAGTGGTATGAATTGTTTGAAAGTAGCAAGATATTGTGAGTTTGAATTCCGTCAAAAACATTTTTTTTAAAACAGTTTGTAAAAGTAAAAGATAAATAAGTAAAAAAAGAAGCCATGGAGGTGTCAAACCCACGATCTTTAGCATATTGTGGCACCCCCTATCCATTGCAACAGCTAGAATTTGATTGATAAAACACATCTAATATAGTATATAAGCAAAACCTGGGGGATGCCGTGGCCCCTGCCGGTCTCTGAAGAGATCCGCCTCTTTTTAGGCCATTTACTTGTATATATACATTTCTAAGAGAAAAATGTTTTTCTAACATATGTTTTTTCCTAAAAATACATGGAAAATAAGTTTTTGCCTTCAATGGTAGTTAACTATCTTCTAGTCTTTCCGACTGTAGTTAACTACTGCTTAAGTTCGGTTCCTGGCAGAACATCAATTGGGATTTTGCGCGTTTGGGTCAAAAAAATATAAAAATAAATAGTGACTTATTTGAAATGCTACAGAACTTTGTTAATCCTCTATATATACTTTTATAGAGGTGTCTGTAAATTTTCGTAGCATTCCGACTAAGTTTCAATTTATTTTGATTTTTTGACCGAACTGTACAAAATCGTAATTTTTTTCCAAGTGCGAATCGGGAAAAGTGACTTAGAGGTTGAATTTTTTCACGATATTTTGCACCCTTGTTTAGGACAAAAAAATAACATCTCTCACAAAAAATTTGAATTTTTCGACAAGAGACGAATTAAATAGGAATTTTTAACGCGCCTAAAACTCAGGACTCCAAAACATCAACTTAGATATCGAATTTTGAGATGTTTTTTTGCAGACAGCTCTATTGAGGATCTGAATATTTACATAGTATTTTGACTAAGCCTCAATTTATTTTGATTTTTTTTACCGAAACGCGTAAAATTGCAATTATTTTCCCAACTGCGTTTCGAAAAAGTTACATAAATGTTGATTTTTTTCATTATTTTCTATACACATGTTAAGGACATAAAAAAAAACATTTCCCACAAAAGATTAGAATTTTCCGACAACGGACGGATTAAATATGAATTTTTAATGCGCCAAAAAATCAAGAAATTAAAACATCGATTTAGAAATCGAATTTTAAGCTGTCTTTTTTTTGCAGACACCTATATAGAATACATATAGAGAGGATCTATAAAGTTTCGTAGCATTCCAAATAAGTCTCGATTTATTTTGATTTTTTGACCAAAACGCGTAGAGGAACTGCACTTAAGTGCAGCAAAGCCAGCTGTAGTTAACTGCAACTGGGAGTCAGCGGTAGTTAACTACCGCCGGGGGAAAAATGTATTTTCCATTTGTGTTTAGGAAAAAACACATGTTAGAAAAGCAATTATCATTCTAAGATGCATTATATTTTTATTTTTTTTAGTAACAAGATGCATTATATTATATATAGGGCATATCAAATGAGAGGACCTTTTAAAATAAGAGATAGAGGGTTAAATCACAGCCCTTAGATTAATCTTTACTGTATTACCTAATTATTAAAACTGCAACCTATAATCAATTCACCCCTTATGACTCTTCTCTCACCGTCTTCTGGCCTGGTACTGTTGCAGTGAATTTTCCAGATCTTGGGTAAGCCAATTTTGATTTATCACACGAAAGAGAAGTTATATATTTTGGGCCTAAAATTTTGGAAGGTCAATTTGTTGAGCTGTTTGTAACCTCCAAAGAACGGCCTTGAGTATATGCCTAATCCTTCTCACACAACGCTAATGATCTTAGCACAAAAAAATTCCACCATCCATCCATAGTATATACAAGGATGTCTCAAAGAGACAATAGTTTTAGAGAAATTCTTACGTGAATTCTTACCCAACACATCATTCCTACACCCAACCAAATAAAATCTAACACCTTATTAAAATAATAAAAAGAATTAATATCAGAATTTTTTCTCATTATTTTTAATATTTCTCTCTCCTTTTTCCACTTTCTTTAACCGACAAGAACCACCCACCACCATTTATGTTTCCATTTCCTTAATTAAATTAAACTTTTTTTTAAAGTTAATAACATGTGTCATTTTTTTATTGGTTGGGTGTAAGAATGATGTGTTGGGTGAGAGTTTATGCAAAAATATCTCATAGTTTTATGACATATTTGGTCGAATTTTATGATCTAATAGTAAAATATCTTGTTGCCCGTTTCACCAATTGAAATCACATCAATTTAAGATTGAAAACAAAAAATTAGTAGGTATGTAAGTTCATTAAACCAAAATCTTTAAAGTAAAAAATAATTATGAGTGCATTTAATTTTCTAAAAAATAAGATATTAAAGTATAACTTATGAATGCATAACTCTAATTGTACGATGCTTGTTTTTTAAAAATTGATCTGAGGACAAGGAAAAATGGAGGACATTGGATTGAACAACAATATAAGTTCTTGTCTATCCCTACTTAGGACTAAACTCTTTATCAAAATATCATGATAAAAGTATTTCGTAGTCAAATGAGATGCCTGATTGACGAGACGACACAAAGTCCGGCTAATTTGGGCGTCCCACCATACAAGTATACATATAGGCAAACAATTGACTACCAAGACTTGGGCTGTGCCGCTCTCCATGGCTTGTTTCTTATTGAAAGTCACCAAAATCACCCCATACCCTCGGTGGTGGTAGAACCTTCGTTGAGTCCCTGGAGGTCATATCCATTGTATGACAGTAGGTCATTCTCTAAGAGACTGAAGGAGTAAAACAAACTGGCATACATGATATCGCATGAGATCTCCAGATCCATCAATACATGACGAACATCAAAGTGTGCCATCACGACCCTAATTTGTTCACTTTACAGTATAGTCACTCTAGACTAGAGTATCCAAATCCCAAATAGTCCAATAGTGAAATTTACGCAGCAAACTTACTGCAGTGCAGAGGGATATTGTGGGTTCAATCCCATGTCCCACCATGTTCACTATTTTGATGTTTGTATATGATGATATGTTGTAAATAGTTTGTCATTTTAATATGTTGTACTTACTTTCTAAATGTATGGTTTTACTAAATAAAATTATAAAGAGATATTATGTAGCTATTTGAGTTTTTGTTCATCCTTATGCTCATTTCATCATATTCTCATGGAGCTTGGTACAATTTGATGAACATGTGTAAAGAGGTTTGCCTCATTACGTGTAAAAACAGTATGTCCAAAGCTTTTTTTTTTGGGAGGGGGAGGAGAAGATTAACTGACGCTTAAGATCTGCAGTCGCATAAAATTTCTCCAAAACTGGTTGGGTAAGACAATGTTCGCATGAAGATTTCACAGGATAGTTATGCTCACAACCTTGAAGATTACAGCAGAAATCTACACGACATGGTTATTTTACAGAAGCATGATTCCCCTTAATCTGCTAAGGTTCTGAAGACGAAATTGATGGAACTTTGGCCCAATTTGAGTTCTCTGTCAGTTGCACCTTTAGGAAGAGACTGCTATGAGTTCCAATTCCATTCCATAGAAGAAATGAGGAAATCTTTGGCTCAAGGTATTGAACATACATGCCCAGATTTGGATTCGGTTAATGCATCTCCCACAGGAATATTGGAGGGAGAAGACTTTATTTGAGATTGGTTCTGGTATAGACACCCCTCTGATCATTGATGATGCCGCTAGAGCAAGGTTATTTGGTCTCTACGCTAGGGTGCTTGTGGATGTTGACATGTTAGGACAACTTTTTGACTCGGTTATAGTGGAAACGGAGGGTTATGCGTTTTCTGTGTCCGTGCAGTATGAAAGGCAACCTCCTTTTGGCTCATATTTCAAGTTTCTTGGTCATACTATTCAGCAATGTAAGAAGATTGGAGCAGCTCATGTGGCTGAAGGCTTGGACTTGGGATGGAATAAGCCTCACGTTGCGAAGCAGGTTCATCATAAGCAGATTGTTCATAATGTGCCTGAAGCTCATCTGCTAAATAAACACACTCACTCGCAGGCTACTAACAAAACATATCCTAATACCTGGTCAGGTAATACTTTGCTTCACAGGAACTCTCAGACTCAACCTTTGGTAAGCTTGAATAAGAAAGTATCGGGGGATAATCTGCAGGTTTCATGCTCAGATGCACCAAATAGCTCTTCGGTGGCAAATTTAGAGAATACATTACAGATAAATACATGCAAAGATCCAGCTGAAACCGTTCTGCGTGCACCTTTTTCCATCATTGTTGTTGCTGATAGTTCACACCAGACCTCTTTTCCTAGTGATGCTTCTTTTAATCTTATGGACAACAATTGACATGACCCTACTAAGTTTAGAGGATAGAATTGCTTGGAGGACCAATATCTTGTCCTGCACAATTCTTTCACTATTTTGAATTCTGAACCTGACATGGTGCAAGGAGAAGCTTTGGTTGATGATATGAAAGACATTAATGTCTCTTTTAACAAGCATTTAGCTGATATTGAGCCACTCAATGCTCATTATGGTGAGGAAGTTTCTTTGATTCATAACACCAGGTTAAAGGACACTGTTGTTTCTAAGGAAATAATCCCCATCAAACTTGTGTCTCATGATACCTCAGATCTTACGAAGTCATCTGCCATTGGGAGTATGTCATTCCCCAATTCAGCTTCAACTTCACTTGGTCAGGGTGGCATACCTGGGAGGCGGTCATTCCCTAGGGTCACTTATGTTTCATAAGACAAAGCTTGGGACCCTTATATCACTCCTATGCGACAACTTGTAACCACCAGATTTGCTAGTTTGACAAGTGACAAACTCCCTTCAAGCCAAACCTTGGTTTCTGCTTCCAAACCCCTTTATGATGCAACCCTAAAGAGTGTGCAGATTCTTTCCAAATTTTGGAGGGATGAGGTAGAAGAGGGTGATGATCACATCTCAGAGGCACCAATGTCTTCTAACAAGAATGTGGATCCAAAGGGTTTTTCAAAAGTGGGCTAACACTCCGGTATCCATTGTATCATACTTTGAGCATCACTATCCAAGCCTATCTAAGAGCACCAAGGAAGAGAAAAATGAGAAGAAGTATGTGAGCAAAGTGAAGTCTGCTAGCTTTAACTCAGTCGGAATGAGGACCCGTGCTCAAAAGGGTACCTCCAAAATTGGCTTGGCAGCTATAGAATAGTTGGTTTTTTGTTTGTTTTTGCAATAGAATAGCTAGAAATGTCAATCATTTTAAAGAAACTTTGGGATGGTAGTCTTGTAGCAGTTGGTGTGGCCAATAATGGTCATAAACTCCCTAGTTTTCGTTTCGTAGGTTCTCCTCTTTGTGACTCTGTTGTACTGGTTCAGGCATCTCCTTTCTCTTATATTTTAGTGCTTTGATAATAAAAAAATTGTTATTTCTAAATTAATATTCACATCCTTTCGAAAGGTTTTTTAGCCACATGTTTTGCATTAACTTCAACTTGACTCTTGGCCCTATAGGCAGAGCAACTTCTTTCCATATATATACACACACAAACAAATTACTACATTATTATTTATTATAAACCATTGCAATATCATCACCAAGACGTGACATGGCTTACTCAAAATCATATTTGTTTTTTGGTCTTAATCTTTTTGTTTTTCTCTCTTCACAAGTTTTAGCTGATATTCATGTTCCACAGACGCTTACAGTCGGTGAGTCATTCTAGCCTATAATTTATTTTTGTATATCAAATGTATATATGTAAAGAATTTAATATTAATCTATGGTCAAGTTAAACAAGTTTTACATGTGAATATAATTATCACACTATTATGCTTCTTTTTTATTTCCTAAAAAGAAATACCAAAATGATTCAATTCGTGAATGTATCGTAGAAACTTCTATGAAAATTTTGCGCATGGATCATATTGCGCCTACTAACAATCATAATTCTGGTGATTAGCTAAAACTGTTTTGCCTCATTGATTAGAAAGAAATATCATAAATCAATCAATGACCCACATAAGGATCTCTTTAATTATACCATCACTTTAAGCGATAGAAACAAGAGAGGGTCGGTGGGTGGTGGGAGATGTAAGAGAAGAGAAAGGAGTAGGAAAACAAATTTAATATTAGCTATATATAGTGAAACATATAACTTAAAAAAGAAAAATATGCATGATCTTTTTTTACCATAATGATGGTGTCCGACAATAACAACCGTCGAAATGTGAGTTAGGGGGTACATGTAAATATTTCGACATTCAAGTAAATATGAGTGCAAAAAATGAGAGTTTTTAGTATACACTGTATACTTTGCTTTTGTGCTGAAGGGGCCCTTTTATATGCTTGGTTACAGAGTAACAAACCATCAATGTCGAGCTCTATTACGTGTCATGAGGTGTTATAGAGTAAATGGATTTTTCACTTTACACACACTTGTATTGCACCATTTACATATTTGTGTAGTTATTTTAGGAAATGGATTTTTCACATTACACATATAAATCATTATCATCTTCTCTTTGCACTTTTGCAGAAGCCAATCTTCCTTCAATGACCGATCAACTTAATGACAAACAAATCTCAAAGAAAAAGGCGTATTTTAGCCTCATTGACCAGGATGGAGATGATTCTATTGATAATGAAGAACTTGAGACTCTAATATGGTCGGCGAGCCTAAACCCAACTAATTTCGACTTGATGGTAGCGATGAATAAGTCTGACGTTGGTGGAAATGGTACCATTGATTTCACCGCAGAAGAGCTTCTCATAGCTTTCTATATGCCTGACATGGATCATAATGGTTTTATCTCTGCATCTGAGTTGCATTATTACTTGACAAATCAAGGCATCAAGACGACCCACGAAAAAGTGAACGAGTTTGTTCGTGAGGCTGATACCGATGGTGATGGATATATAAGCTTTAAGGAGTTTGTCAGAGTTGGCAAATTCATTTTGGAATGAAGGTTTGCACCTGCCTATGAAGCCTGAATACGTAGTACGAGTACAATACGATACGGGTATGCAGATACACGATAGTTTTAAAATTCTGGATACAATACAGCTAAGATACATTAACAAAATATTTTTTTTCCCGCACTTTGAAACCTTTATTAAGGTTATAGATATATTAATGATGATATATATATTAATATAATATTCTAGATATAGTTACAAAAGTTATTTAAAATTCTAAAAGTTGCAGCAACATCGACTATTTATGTTAATAGAGATATTTTGGATGAATAAAATGTGTGATGTCTTTACGGAGAAAAAATTAAAATTTTGTTGGACAAAAAAGTATACACCCATAGATTTAGGGTCGTGGATACGCCATGTGACGATAAAGTGAAGGGACCAACAAATTTTTTGAAAAGGCACATGAACGTATAATGTTGAATAAGTGACTTCAAACACACAAGAGGGGATGAATTGTGTTCTTTAAAAAATGATTTAAAACAAGCACTTAAAAAAAAGATTTTAACCAAATAAAATAAAGTGCTTATAAAGGGCTTTAATAAAGATGAAAACTAGAGATTTTGCGCTAAAATAAATAACAAATAAAGTAAAAGAGATAAAGGGATGAGAGAAAATGACACAAGAAGTTTATCCTAGTTCGGCCTAAAACACCAAGGCCTATGTCTAGTCCCCAAGGAAAAGCCCCTTGAGATTTTGTTGTATATTGGCTTCAAATTGGATTTGCAGGAAACCTAAAATCGCGGCACGATTTCAGGCACCGTGGCACGATTTCATTGGCAGGGAGCAAGGATCTTTGAGATGGAAAATCGTGCCACGATTTGGGAAATCGTGACACGATTTGACAATTTCCTCACCAAGTTTCCCTTGAAAGGGACTAGTCACAACGGCTGTTCAGTCAAAATCGTGGCGCGATTTCTCAGAGCCGTGACGCGATTTTAGACTGTTGTGACTAATATTTAAGTGGTTCTGCAGAATTTTTTTGAAGAGAGCTGAAGCTAGAGGCCTAGGGTTCACAAAGGGGGGAACTTGAGAGTTGAGTACCTTTGTAGGGAGAGTCTCTAGGGTTGGGATAAACATTGTAAACACCTTGGGTAGTGAGATTGAATCATT
>Ga0228711_1010375_pt1 | contig 12268 bp, 4 predicted proteins | sample MedpolnodulmetaG_2_FD_177996 | JGI IMG/M metagenome (GOLD analysis project Ga0228711, IMG submission 177996) | Root nodule microbial communities from Medicago polymorpha collected in Santa Monica, California, United States - brown nodules | ecosystem: Host-associated > Plants > Roots > Nodule...
TTCAAAAAAAAAAAAAAAAAAAAAAAACAATGCTAACCCTTTACCGCCCATTAAGGATCCATTTCCTAAAAAAAAAAAACCTATTTTTTACAACAACAAAAAATGTGAAGAAAAAAATATTTATGAGTTGATTATTGTTTGTATAATATTACCAAGTTTATGTCCTCGTGAGCTTAGCTCAGTTGGTATGGACAATGCATACAATATGCAAGGCCCGGGGTTCGAACCCCGGCCACCACCAAAAAAAATATTACCAAGTTTACCCCGCTAAAAAACAAAAATTTACCAAAACTGGTAACAATCACATTTGGATTGAATCCGTGTGAGACACACCAAAATATAAAGTTTTTTTAATTGTTTTTTCTTATAAAAAAATTTGTATATGCAAATTTCACTATTGTAAACAAATAAAAAAATAGCTTCATTTTTTTCAATTAAATCTCTAGATTAAATTAGGAAAGTGTCTAAGTGATTTTTTTTAAAAACTCGATATCCGACTCAATGACCGATTAATTTCGGTAACCATTCTCATATCCATTAGAGGCGGCCATTTAAAGGCAAATCAAACTCTGTACAGGCTAGCCTACTCAAATTTGCATAAGAGGGTTCGAATTTGATACCTTGAGATGATCGCATTTCAAAGTGTAAAGCATACACCACTGGTTTGACAATATTGTTTAAAAATGATATTTAGAAAGGAATATACTGGAACATGTCATTGTAAGAAACTAAGGATAAGGTTCTTGCTAAATTGTGCCTTGAAGTCACAAGTTAAGAAGGTAAAATTATAGTTAAAAAAATTAAACTTTGTATTGAAAAATAAAATTTCGAACTTTCAAACTAAAAAATACATAACTTCCAAGATTTCATTTCTATGTTTAATTTCTTTATTTGTACTATAAGAACATCTCTATTATATACAAATGTCTTCCTAAAAATCAAAAGTACACATTGCATCTTCATCTTCACATTGCATATTTTTTAACAAGCTTTTTAGGCTAAAAATTTATTAAGAAAAAAATGACAAATAAAAAAACTAAAGGACATAAACCTAGCCAAATAAACAATTATGGACATAAACCGAATTCAAAGAAAGAGACAACATAATCTTTTCCATTAATTTCAGTGATTTTGTCTTTGTCCCAATTATCTTTACTGTCACCTTAAATTTCATTTAAAAGTATTGTGACATTTAATCAAATTAACTTTCGGCAGAGAATAGACATGAAATAAAATTAATTTGCGATAAAAATTTATATGTATGCAATAATGCCTTAAACTTTATTGACATTTTCAAACCAGTATAGAAGTTTCTTATACGTAGCACTGTCATAACTAATTATAGTTTACACATTTTTTGTTTTGCATCATGAGAATTGATGTAAAATTTCGGATGTATTTTTTCATGTGATTTGAAAAATTTATGTTCAAAAATTAAGGTTTTTTTCTCTCTATAAAATAAAATAAAAAAATATTGATAGCATATAAACTAGGCACAAGATATGCAATTAAGAGATAAAAAACAAATATAACATGTACCAACATTTTTTATTTTGAAGGATAACATGTACCAACATAGGAGCTATAATTTAATAAGGGAGCAAAAATTAGTAGAATCAATGTCTATATTCCACGTAGAAAACATCATTCAAAGCAAAGCATTTTTGTTTTTCTCTATAAGGACTGATTTGGTGGTGCATAAAAAGTATTGATTAAGTTCATATTATTTCTTTCCATAAAAAAGTTCATATTATTTGTAAAAGCAGGAAAATAAAAAACAAGGGTGATAAGAAGGGTCAAAGAAAAATGTTTTTTTTTATTTATATATAAGGAATAATTGAATTAATGGTGCACAAAAAACATTATTTAAATTCATATTATTTACGGAAAAAAAAAATAAAAACATTTGTGATGAGAAAAAAATAAATCACTCACACTTTTATATCTACTCATATGTTTTTATAAACAACTTAATACTTTTTTTTTCACTTTCACACGATGTAATTTTTTTATGAAATATATTATTAATTATTTTTGCAGCAAACTTTGGATCCATACGTTAATGTAGTGATTTTCTTGAATTTTTTTTATAGATATTGATTCTAATTTCACCATTCTTCACACAATTCTGATATTGAACCAAAGAATTCAAAATTCTTTTCAATTTTATTGTATTTTTGAGTTTTCAACAATACTCACTATTTGTAAAAAAAAAAAAAAAAAAACTTACTACTCTCATTTTTTCAGTGGGTCCAAAACCATTAATCTTAGAGTTTCGTTGTTCGTCTTTTGTTTGTTTTTGATGTATCAAACTGTAAGAGCATCCACAATCGAGACCCCCAATTTTGAGTTTTTAAACGCATCCCACATATACACATCATTGTTTTATAATTTTTTAATAAAAACACATAATAAGTACTCAATCACTCCAATGGAGACCCTCTAACAAAAAGTCTAAATGATTCACACCAATAACTCTTCATCATTTACATTTCAACACTAACATATTTTAATAAAAAGTATTATCGGGTCCACTTAAGAATTGGGGGTCTTAAGTGAGACTCTCGGTATTAGAAGACCCTCCAAAAAAAAATCCCATGAGATACCTATTAGTTACCGGATCTTAAATGGTGAAGACCTCCCCGTTGGTTCGGGATGCTCTAAGCATCTATTTTTACTAGACATCTATTGTCACTGTGTATTCGATTAGTACACATGTTTGTCTTCATTTTCAATTATTGAAGTGTCAAACAAGCACATAATAAGAAATAGTACAAAAAATATTAGGAGTAAGAGATAAATAGAGAGAAAATTAAATGAGGTGTTGAATGAGTATTTGAGAATAATTGGTGTTCAAATATAAGAGTTGTTAAAGACATAATTTAATTCATTAAATCAAGATAAAATGAAGGGCGTGGATGTGGAGCAACTTTTTTTTTTTATGTGAACCCTCTGATTCTCATGGAAAGAGATTTGTTGACCATCTAGAAGATTAACTGGAAAAAACTATACACATAGTAAAAAATTTCAAATCCTCTTAAAACAATTCGAACAAAATGATATATATATATATAGATATATAAAGAAAATCAGCAAACCCTATTGTCGAATGTGAGATCATTTTCTATCTCATTTCCATTTATTTTAGATTAAATCACTTTCATGTTTATTTTCATTATCTACTTTGAGAAGTTGATTTTTCTACTCAAAGTTAAAATGATTAGTCTTCTAAACAGACTTTACAAATATTAATTAGTCGATAATTAATAACAACCTATTTAGAGTAAATTTATAAGGGGTGGGGGAATGTTAGTTTTTGGGGTTCGAACCCGAAAACTCCGACTTAAATTATATTCATTGTCCATTAGCTCTCTTTCATTCTATTAATGGATTCTACAACCAAATTAGGTCGTCAATCAAAATAATTAAAGAGACGATTTTGCCTTGACAATAATAAAGAAAATTGATAATTATGTCGTTGAATATAATAAGTAAAACGGGATACAATTATATCTCTAACAATCATTAAAAAAAATTGATGCCCTCACAAAAATATTTTTAACCATAGCGAGATAGAGACTAGATTTTATAATTTATTTTTTGGAACTAAAAGGTGTTTTTATTTTTATTTTGTCAACTCATCATAACACATTGGCGTTTTTCCATGATTTGTTCCCACCAAAGACCAAAAGTGAAAGAATTTGAAATAAAATAAAAATTGAATTTTTTTAAGGCTTAAAAGCAGTTTTAGCCCCCTAACTTTCTCAAAGTTGCGATTTTGGCCCCCTAAGAAGAAAAAAAACTACAAAACCACCCCCTATGTTTTGCAGCTGTGGCAGTTTTGGCCCCCAAGGCCAATTTTGACTCGGTCTATGCTGACGTGGCACCCTAAGTGAGGTGCCACGTGTTATTTTTTTGTTTTATTTTTTTGCCTTGGGGGGTCAAAACTGCTACAGTTGCAAAACTTAGGGGGCGGTTTTGTAGTTTTTTTTCTTAAGGCGCCAAAATCGCAACTTCGTGAAAGTTAGGGGGCGAAAACTGCTATTAAGCCTTTTTATAATTAATATAAAAAAATTAAACAAATGCAATAAAAAAATCTAAGAAAGCAATTCATCATAATGTTCAGAGTTCTGCTGAAGTATACAATGAGTTGGATCATCATATTTGGCTAAGATAATCCTCACAAATGACATAACACCATATTTTGACCCAAAACCCTAAGACATTAGGTACATGATCCAACATAGATGATTAACTCACACATGACACATTAACTTCTCCCTTTTTCAGTGTGAGATTCTTTGTATTTGTGATTTGGAGAGATAGCCTAATAAATTCAGAGGCACAACATCGTAAAAAAGGTGGGTTGGTAGTGATTTCAAAGAGAGATGTTTTTTTATTTCTTTTATGAGAAGAGAGAAACTAAATTAGAAAAAGGAATTAGAACATAGAGAAATAATAAGGGAAAATAATAACTTGCTGTTAGTTTTATGAGTTTGTTGACGAAGTTGGAGATTACTAGGTAACCATACTACCAAAATATTACACTTATTAAAAAATTTCCTAATCAATTTTAAATGTATAATAAACATGTATTTTGTTAACTTAGTATAACACATCTACGTTTTCCTTTTGTGAGATCCCGCAAAAGACGAAAGGTGAAGATTCTTTTAATAAATGAATAGAATGCAAAAGCATAAAGAGAAAAGCATGACGTCTCAACTAGATTGGCACTTGATAACTAACTTTCTTCTTTGCCCATACTCTAGAAAAGGCGAAGAAATTTGGAATAATAAATGTTAAAAAAATATTGTCTTGATAAAAAAAATTGCCCAAAATTGAATGAAATCAAAAATATAAAATTTAAGATGAAAAAAGGTTAAACAAATGACATCCAAAAAATAACAAAATAAATCATTATAATGTTTGTACTTCTCATGGAGCTTACATTGGGTTGTATCATCGTATTAGACTATACGAGAAACCACACAAGTGAGATTAATATTACATCTTCATTGAAAATATATAGGGACGTATGTATGGGTCATCTCACATATATGTTATTCAACATCTACTATTACATCAATTGTAGAACTTTAACTCATTCTTGACATATTAACATCTATCCTACAAGTGTGCGGCTCTCTATGTCTGTAATTATATGACATAGTCAAATAAGGTTAAACGGAGGCACAACAGATAAAAAAGCCGGGTTGCTGGTGATTTAATGAAGAGATATTTATGTTCAATTCTTTCATGAGAAAGGAAAAAGAAAATTAGAAAAGGAAAGATGATGCAAAAGAAATTTGAGATTGATATAAATGACACCGGTAATTAAAAGTGTGTTTTGTCCCTGAGGTAATAAAGAATAAAGTGAGTCAAATGAGTTCGAGATTTTTGAGTAATTAACTTCCCAAAAATTAGAATTAATTAAAAAAACACAATAACATTTAAGAAATTCTAATAATTAGGCACATATTTTGTTAATTCAGCATAATACATTAGAGTTTTTCTATGGTTAAATCCCACACAGACACAAAGTGAAGAAATTTTAAATAATAGGGATTAATAAAAAAAAATGCATAAAAATGAACAACCAAAAATTTAAATTTAATATAAAAATTAAATATATACTCTTACATTGGTCATCTCATTTGTATGTGTCTCAACATCTACTATTGTATCTAATGTGGAACTTTAAATCACAATTGACATTTTAACATATCTTCCTTAAGTGTGAGACTGTCTGCGTCTCTGATCTGGTGACATAACCAAATAAGGTCAGAAGGAGGCATGACATGGTTAAACAGGTGGATTGATTATGATTTCATGGAGAGAAGTTTATAATTCTAACTTTCACGAAAAGAGAGAAATGAAATTAGAAAAAGAAAGAATATGAAAAAAGTAATTTGAAAATGAGAGAAATGATAGGAAAAAAGTAGTGAGTGTTTCATCCATGGAAGTATTGACAATAGATCGAGTTATTGGTAATTTTATGGTTTAGTTGTAGGAGTTAGAGATTTACGAGTGATTATTCTACCCAAAAAAAAATAAACTCAATAAGAAAATGTCACATAATTTTAAAATATCACTTTGTCAGCTGAGCAAAACACATGCATTTTTTTCATTGTTAGATCTCACAAAAAGCAAAAGTGACTGCATTTTAAATAATAGAGATTGGATAAAAACAATTGCATAAAAAGTGAATGACTTCCAAAAACGTATATTTAATATAAAAAAATTAAGCAAACGAAATCCAAAAACTAACAAAACAATTCGTCACGATGTTCAGAGTTCTTAGAGTGCCTTCAATGGGTTTAATCATCACATTTGACCAAGAGAAACCCCACACGTGAAATTCACACCACATCTAAAATCAAAACCTTAAGATTTTGTGTATATTAGTCCTCTCACTTATATGTAGATCAATATCTATTCTTACAAATAATGTAGAAGTTTAAATCAAATATGACACATTAACGTCTTTCCCTCAAGTTTGAGACTCTGTATTTCTAATATGTTAAGATAATCAAATAAGCTTAAAGGCACAACAAGGTAAAAAAAAAAGGTTGGTGGCGGTTTCATAGAGAGGTGTCTTTTTTCGTTTTTTTTAATAGAAAAGAGAAAGTAATTAGAAAAAGAAATAAGATGAAAAAAGGATTTGTGCATGAGATAAATGACAAGGGAAAAACTAAGGAGTGTGTGCTTTATTTGTGAGGGTAGAGGGAATAAAATGATTTGATGGTAATTAATTTTATGAATTTGTTGAAGGAGTTGGAAATTATTGGGTAAATTATGCTACCAAAATAATAGATTCATTAAAAAAATGTCACATCAATTTAAAATGTCTAATAAGCATGTATTTTATTAACGTAGCAGAACACGTCTACATTTCTTCATTGTCAAATCGCACCAAAGACCATAAGTGAAGAAATTTAATACAATAGTGTGGTTGAATAAAAAATTCCTTGAAAGTGAATGACATCCCAAAACTAAAATTTAAGATAAAAAATTAAACAAATGACACCAAAAAACTAACAAAACAAATCATCACAATGTTAAGACTTTCGTGGAAACCTTTATTCGGTTGTATCTTAACACTATGTTAAAAGCAAGCACACAAGTAAGATTGACATCACAAATTCACCCAAAATCTTAAGACATTAGATATATGAGTCATCTCACTTATATGTTGCTCAACATCTACTATTGCATTCAATGTGTTATTTTAACTCACACTTGACACATTAACATCTCTCCATTAAGTATGAGACTCTCCGTGTAGAGCAATCACACAAGTGAAAATGATGTTACATCTTCATCCAAAATTTGAAGACTTAAGTATATGATTTATTTTTCACTTATATGTTCTTCAACCTCCAATATTTTACCCAATGTTAAGATTTAACTAACACTTGATATATCACAATATTCTCTCCATTGAGGATGGCGAAATTCTAGCCCGTGCTTGGCACGGGTGTCTATACTAGTATTTAAGCAAAAATCTTAATATTTATTCCTTTTGGCAATAATGGCTTCTTAATATTCTGTTTTTATCTACTAAAAATAAAAAAATACCTAGTACATATATTCTGTTTCAGTTTTATTCAAAATGACAAAAAAAAAAAAATTTTTGCTTTCGTAAAAGATTATATTCTTTTTTTACAATGAAATGGTTTCTTTTGAACACTCTCTCTAACACTTACGTTTTTATTGGATGAAATTAATGTATCTCCCACCACTTTGTGTGGGTTAAATTTTCAAAGTGTAGACCCACAATAATTTAAACAAATAAGAGAGTGAGTTTTAGAGAGAATGTTCAAAAGAGAGTGTTGCTAGCAAAACTCGGAGAGAAATAATAAGGACCAAAAAAAAACATTAGTAGCATTTTTCAAAGTTTATTATTACTTACAATGATACTATTCTAACCAAAAAAATAGATTCAGCCTAAAAAAGTACTATTAATTATAATAAACTTAAAAACATGCTTCTAAAACACAAACTGTGGAATTATTTTTCCAAAAAAAAGTTACTTTCTTTTTTTTCGATTATTAGAATATTACTAATAAAAATGCACAAACCCAGCAACTCAGTGATAGAACTCTACCATGTTAGAATTATCACAATATAAACCAAAATCATACATACAAATTTATATCATATTATAATATTATAAGATAAAACGTGTTTTGGTCCTCGCGAACTTAACTTAGATGATAGGGACAATGCATAATCTCTTATTAATAAAGCTTTACATATCTTGCTATACTTAACCTACTTTTAACCTAATTTTTCCGTTCACAGTTTTACATTTAATGTTTATCTAAAGTCAAATTATGTTCCTAATTTTATGCTATTTTTTTGGAGAGGAATTACCCCGCCCTATATTACTGGGTGCGGTTATCATGCATAAGGAATTCTTATGCACCCTGCATAAGTTCAGCCCATTAAGCGGTGGCCCAACAAAATTGCTTCCTATACCCCCAAAGAAAGCCAAACGCGGAAACAACATAACAAAACAAAACCATTGTTCTTCAACTTCCATCACCGGAAACAACTTCCATCACCGTCACCGTCGTTCATCAATTTCCATCACCGTCGTTCTTCATCATCACCACCGGAATCTTCAATCTCATCATCAACACTGTCGTTCATCATCACCACCGTCATTCTCCATCATCATCACCACCGTCATTCATCATCATCATCATCATCATTCGTGTTTATCTTCATCATCATCACCAACATTCATCATCATCATCACCATTCAAACTCAACAAACAGCAAAATCATGAAAACAAAACAGGTTTGAACTTATCTTTTGCTTTGAAAACAAAACAAGTAATTACAATTAGTTTTGAAAGTGTTTGCACTAACCCTAAATTGACAGTTTAATTTCGAATTGGGGAAAATCAACTCAAATAAATAGTTTAAAAATTGTATACGTTAGTTGGAAATGGTTTCTGTGAGTTTTGTTTAAAGATTATGCCAAAACCATTTTGCTGTGGAAATGGTTTCTGTGAGTTGTACTCCGAAACCATTTTGTTGTGGAAATGGTTTTTTCAGAGTGTTGATTTGAATGACTTTCTAGTCAGATCGTTCCTGCATTTCAGATATGAAGTCTCATTCGAAGCTTTAGACAAAGGTGCTATTGAGATATTGGGCCCTTATGGTATATCTCACACATTCCGACGATTGGCCGAGTGGATTTGTTGTGCGAAGAGTGCGTTATGACCCGTGGTTGCCTGCCTGGTCTGGTGGGGTCCTCCGTTGTGGGTAAACGGGAAACCCGACTCTACGAACCCAAGGAAAGGTTGCACAGCAGTAGTAGGAGCGTGAAGACCGGAGCTTTTAGTAGTGCTAGCATGAATGCAAGTGAATGAATCCCATCCCCTAGCGAGTGAAGTGCTTACCCCCCTTTAGATTAGAGATAGGGGCGCGCTAGCGTTATAATAATAATAGAAAGGTTAGGGGGCTGAGAAAAGCTTGCTGTCTACTTCTCTTCACTGCCCTTATTAGAAGCTGTTAATCTAAACAGGGCTTTATACCTTTATCTTGATTTTGTAGATTGATATGTTTGTATATATAACTAGTTCAATTGGTAACTGAGGAACACTGAAGGAGTTCTAAGTTCTAATTTGGAGGTTTGGGGTTCAAATTCTGAAAACTAATGTAACTACCAATTTACTAATAACTGACATTTTGCATGTATATATATAGTTGGTAATCAGGATTGCTTTAAGTATGATACGATCAACCTAGTTGTGACTGAACTGAATGCTTTGGTTTGTTGTTGTTGTTTTACTACTTATTACTATCATTATTTGGCTTTCACCATGTGATATAAATATATAATAGAGATTAGAGTATGTAGAGTAAGATGAGAAATTGGGCTAACGGAAAGGGAGGAGTCAGTCGTTCTGCCATCGATTACAGGCAAACCTTCCCCGAGCTACAGCCCTGACTGTCGATTCAAGACACAAACAACTACCTGTACCACTGGCATATGCGGTTAGCGGGTGTCAGGTCTAGGTCTAGATGGAGGTTCTCGTTCCAGTTCTATTTCTAGTTGAAAACAACAAATTAAATTTCCATCGGGTGTCAGGTCTAGGTCTAGATACAGGCCCATTTTAGTGCATATCCTCTAGACCTAGTCTGATACATCGTAAACCTGCAACTTGATACAACTTCCATCGTTTAGCGATGTATCAGTAAACAGTTTCACAACCTGCCATTATTTAAACCAACACTAGCAAGCATAAATTGTTACTAAAACTTAAATAAACATTAAAACTGACTGAAATGAAAGTTTCTTTACTTTCGTGAAAAGAAAGAAAAAAAAAATCTCTTTGACAATGATATGACTTCTTTATAGAAAATATTATTATTTAAGTACCGAAAATAAATAGAAAAACAATATTTGTAGCATTTTCAAAATTTATATTATTACTTACAATAATACCTATTAATTATAGCAAACTTTAAAAAATGCTTCAAAAACACAAACCTTGAACCCGAGAGACATTAAGTGGGCGGGAGATTATGTAGCTGACAATGTAAAACACAACCAATATTAAACTCCAAAGATTTGGTCTGGTGGTAAAACGACAAACCTTGAGTTGTTATTTGACACTATCAAAGACGTAGACCCTAAGACTGAAGCGGGTCAACTCTCCACTAAAGAGTGTTTAGCTAGGAGTAAAATGTTCTCTGAACCACAGGGGCTCCTGAAAAGTAAAGATGCTTAGACCTATCAAAGTTTTAAGTTGAGGTGATTGAAAAAATGTGATTCCAATACTGAATATTTCTACTTTTGTGTGAAAAACAAGGGTCAAAGAAATTCTATTTTGGCCCTCAAGGTGAGGGATAGGTGGGATGAAAAGGTTGATGAGGTTCAAGCTGAGTTTATTGCCTATCTTTCTTGGCATTTTTTTTTAGGACATCCTTGACCGCTTGTCTTTGGATGATATGTAGTTTTAGGAAGTCTCGTCTGATAATAGTTTAGCTTTGTCAAGTTCATTCCTTGTTGTTGAGATTGACGAGGTTGTAAGCAACAGAGATGGAAATATGATTTTGGGTCAGATAAGTTCAACTTCTCTTTTTCAAGAGGTTTTGGACTCTTTTAAGGGGGGCGAGAGAGTGATGTGTAATCAGTTATATGTCATTGCTCTTTTGTCAATGAAATTCTCTTCCAATTTTATTATTTTGATCTTGAATGTGAACTCAATATTGCTTATCGGGGACTTATGGGCTATTTCTTATCATGGATCTTTGTACAAGCTTATGGATAAACTTCTGGTTGGGTGACCATAGATGTTTATAGACAATATTAAATCTTCAAACTAGTCGACCTTTATTGATCGTAGGAGAAAAACTATGACAAAATGTCTTATTTTCAAAGTGGATTATGAACAAACTTATGACTTTGCAAGTTAAAGCTTTGTTGATTACATGATATGGAGGTTTGGTTTTGGATCCTGGTGGGGAAGTTGGATAAAGGCTTGTGTGTTCATTGGTAGTCTATATGTGTTGGTCGATGGAATTCCAACAAGAGAGATTAACATTCTTAGATGAATCAAGCAGGTTGATCTGTCACACCTTTTTTTATGTCCTCGTAGTTGAGGGGTTGATTGTGGAGAAGTGTAATATGTGCTTAGGGTTCAAGGTCAAAAAATCTAGGTTGTCAGTCTCCCACCTTTTGTACGTTGATGATTGTAACACCCTATTTCTATTAAAGCGATAAAACACGTGAATAATAAAGCATATATTCAAGAAATAGACGCTATGTCATCAAAAAAATTCAAACAACATGCATGCATATATAAATTCTCAACAGTCGCAGCGGATATAAATCATACATCTCCAAAGTATACATGTCATGAGATCAATATACATCATCATATAAAATCTCCAAATCCCGACATATGGGTCAAATCTCAATAACAAATAAATCCAACAAAAACATAGAGACCGACGTCCTAATCAGAACCTAATCTAAGACTCCAAGAAATGATAACGGAGATTAGCTCCCGCTATCCAAGCACTCACCAAAAGCAAACTACTCCTGCACTCCGTCTACCCATTCATACAAACAGGTAGGTGGTCAAACCCACTGGGGGGTAAGCTTCACATCAATCATAATCAACATAAACAGTTTGACATAAATGAATCAAATTAAGTCTCAATTAATTATCAGGAGCAATTAACTTTCATATGCATATACACACAACAATTATAATGTCACGAGTATATATTCATCAAACACACT
>Ga0228711_1010377_pt1 | contig 12268 bp, 11 predicted proteins | sample MedpolnodulmetaG_2_FD_177996 | JGI IMG/M metagenome (GOLD analysis project Ga0228711, IMG submission 177996) | Root nodule microbial communities from Medicago polymorpha collected in Santa Monica, California, United States - brown nodules | ecosystem: Host-associated > Plants > Roots > Nodule...
TCTTTAAAAAACCACTCTTTTAATTTTTTTTGAAAGATTTCTCTATTTCTCCACATATTTTGCACCCGTTAAAGCCTTTCCTTTCCTTCCCCTTCAAACTCCCAAACAAAGCCTTGGTGTTTGTACTTTGTAGGACTTATGGTTTAGGAATTATAGAGTTGGGTAGAGCTTGAGGTAATTTGCTTCAGTGAGTATTTCATACTTCATAGTGGTGTTGGTATATGTTAAATGACAGTGGATTAACTAGAAAGATGGACTAGAGAGGTCAGAGGACTATTAAGGCCGTGTTTTGTTTTCATAAATTTATCGTTTGAAAATTTCCTCCCTTGCTCAATTCTCAAACGCACAAAAAGGGGCAAAGCATATAATGTAGAGGGGATAAACTGGCGTTGAGATCTTGAGGATTTTACAATTAGCGGGGTTGGTTGTTCATTTCAAGTTCTAAGTTATAGAGAAATTTTGGTATTTTGATTCATACTTGGTTTTACTTGAAAGATAGGAAAAGGGTAACTCTACTATAAAGAAGAATGCAGGGTCATACATTGGGCATTGGAGTTCTTTGATTTCTCTATAGAACTAATATTTTAAATTCATACCATTATACATCAGATTATTGATATAAAATGCTTCAAGGTTGCATGTTGTGAGATGGGCATACTACAAGGATTAGTTTACATTTCACCTAAATTTAATGGTTATCTCCAATCATTTTAATTCAGAAATATTTATTTATTTTAGATAAGCTAATTAGTAGCTTTTCTCATTGTGACTCTTGGGAGCAGTTACAAACTTTGTCTATGTGATTTTTTCAAAAGGACCAAATAAAACTATTACTGTATTTCTTTTATTTTTTTCCTAAGTAGATTTTCTTAAAATGTAGGGTGCATTGGCTAAATTGTAAATAGAGTTAAATATGTTTTAGCCCCTACAAAACTGGGGTCTTTTGTTTGTTGGGAGTAAATACAAAATACCCCAAATTTGTAGGGACTAAACATAATTAAGATTAGTAAATATTAAAAGCAGACAACCACATCACGTTTTACCTCAAGTTTATAATAAAGGAGCAAATATATTGGTAATGTAATATAATTAATTAATAATTTCAAACAATAGACAGTTACGGATTGGGATTACTTTTTAATTAATGGAAAATGTGGGTAAGAAAACAAGTCATTGAGTTCACTTATCTCTTGGTTGCAGTTTTAGGTACAAGAGAATCTACCATGGAACCAACTTGTGCTGCTTGTGCCATGGAATGGAGCATCCAACTTGAGAAGGGCCTCCGTTCTGGTAAACAAGGTCACAGCCAATTCTTTCACATTTCTTCGTCTTTTCTTGTTCATTTATCATACGTTTTAACTATCACCATGAACACATCTGGTTTTAGGTGTGTCCCGTACGATATGTGCCAAACACCTCATTAAGTGTCCAATTAAAAGAATATTGTTTTTTTTACTTAACACAGCTTCAACAAGAATGCGACACCATTCTTGCGGAAAGGGACACCTTTTTAAAAGATGAACCGAGCCTATTTTTTTATAGGTTTGCCGCAGTGGTTTGTTGTTCTAGATATTTATATTCTTATACCTATATGTGTTTTTGATTGGTTGGGTTTTGCTGCTAACTTGAATTATGTGAATTATATCCAACATTTTGATATTATGTTCACATGTTCATTTGCCCTGTTGTGTCGTGTCTCTATGCTTTATGTTTGGTTCTTCACCAAGTCTCATTTTTCATCAGGTGTACCTGTCAAAGCCATATTGCAAATGGGCCCCCACCTTCAGCGTTGGAGTAGAGAGCTCGAGTCTGGTATTGTTTCCAATGGCATGTTTGGCCTTGTGCTAGGTGAAGATGAACTATTTGCTAATACCATCCTCTTACGCCTTGCTGATGCATTTAGGGGAGGCGACACAGAAATCAGGCTTTCTGTTGTCAGAGTTTTCTTGATCGAGAGAAAGCACCATGATAACAAGAAGCACAAGCAGTGTAAAGGGTTGCTGTCAATAGCCAGAGTAGCCAACCATTTGGAGTTGTTGAAGCGGGTGAAATCTGTATTCAACAGTGGAGATTCAGAGTCCAAGGCTCTGGCTCTGGTTCTGTTTGGTTGTTGGGCTGATTTTGCCAATGACAATGCTCAGATACGATACTTGATACTTTCCAGCTTTGTTTCTCCTCAAGATTCTGAGGTAAGATTAGTGTCTTGTAGTGTTGTTGTTCTAGGTGTCTAAATCATTAACATCACTTTAAATAGCCAGTCATGTTTTTTTCTTCATATTTTAAAAAATTATGCAATCATTTTGCAATTGAGAAACTGCAACTTTAATTTGATGTACAAGGTTATACTGGAGTGGGTTGATGATTATTGGAAATTGAATTGTAGTTTTCATTTTATAAACAAGGAGGTTGATTGTGTTGGAATATTCTCCTAATTTTCGTTTCTTGGGTTCTTTATTGTTTAGCCAAACTTCTTTGTGGACACTGTTTTGATTAATTATCTGCATGCATATGATAATTAACGGGTTTTTACAGGCAAGAGCATCATTGTTTGCTGCCGGTTGCTTTTGTGAGATATCAGATGATTTTGCATGTATTACGTTGGAGATGCTGTTTAACATGATGAATTCACCAGAAGTATCATTGCCTATAAAATTGGCTGCAGCACGAGTTTTTGCAAAATTCAAGTGTTCATATTCAGTTGCAAAGAAAGCATATAAGGTTGTTGCCCTGCATTTTCTATTTATAGTTATATCATTTTTTTGCTTAGGGTGTTATTGATATGATGCAAAGTAGATGAAGGCAGTGACTAGAAAGAAATGGAGAAGAATTACCTAGATCACCTTTTAGGTGTGAAAACAGAGTTTTGGTAACTGGGTTTCCACTTTAATATAGATATACATCTTGACACCACACGGACCTAACTAAATAACAATGTGTGAAAGATTTCCTCTAGTAATATTTTAACAAAGCATCATCTAGTTCAGTTTAACCAGGCATGCAAGTTGGTGGGTGATGAAACTATATTTTTTGTGTTGCTGGCTGCCTCTTTTTTCAATGAACAATTTGGTTGGACAATAGTTTCAAAGTTAGAAAATTTTAAACTTTATAAAAAATTAGTTTTGTGGTGATGAATTTAAACTATTTTTGTACTAAATGAACTCTTTAGTATGTGTGCCTCAGGACTGGTGTTCAAATTCAATATTGGTGCAAAGTGTAAACTAGTATAACAAACAATAGTTTGGTACAATAAAACACAAATTTTGAACTGTTTGTTTTTTCTATTTCTTTCTTGGAACTATCGCATATTTCAATTTTCTTATGTTATGATTTATTTGATGCAGATAGGTCTAGATCTGATATCAAATTCCTCAAATGAAGATATTCTTGTTATCATGCTATTCTCACTTTCAAAATTGGCTACCATTTCTACACTTCTTACCTCCAATCATGTAAGGGCTTTTATTTATTTATTATTACATTATACTATGATTTAGGCTTCCTATTTGGTAGTCATAATGAAAAGGATAAGGGTCTGCCCAATACTCTATACCAACTTTTCATGTACATGTTTGACAGGTTGTGTAAAGATTTGCCCAAATTTCCTATCTTCAACTGCCCCATTCTGCTTAAAAAAATCCCCATTTTTTAAAATTGTAAATCATATATGAACTTTGTGAAACTCACTGCTAGAGTTCTACTTCAACAAAGCGGATAAGCAAGTTAAGGCTTTGTTTGGGATTTTGGAGGGGGAGGGGAGGGGAATCCCTCACATTATTTGAGAATATTTTTGGAGGGGAACGAAAGATGATACTTATGAATAATATTTTCTTTGTTTTTAGATTATTATTACAGAGGAAAAGAATCTTGAAATTAATTCAAAGCCCTCCAAAAACCTCAAAAGTCCTTCTCCAATGCATCTTTGAGTTCCTCCATGTTGGAGGTTGGGGACTACGCTAGTACGCTTCATTCCTCCTCACTTTATCTTGAAATCACTCCCTTCCCTTCCCTTCTAAACTCCCAAACAAAAACTCGTGTGATTAAACAAATCATCATACAGCTAGCTAGTGCATGCATGCATGTTGTACCCAATTCAATATAAAATACACCTTTCAGTGCTTTCCGTGTTTAATAATTTTCTAATCACTTGGATTCAGGTGAACTTTCTTGTTTCATTTCTGGAAGGACAATTAACTTCACATGTACAAGAAACGGCCTTAAGATGCATACATTTTTTATTCAGAAACAATCCATCTCTAAAGCTTTACTGCAATACATCCTTTGAAGTTCCAGATGGACAAGCCCTGGATCTCTCGTCATCCGAATATGAAACTTGGAAAGGTGATTGGACAGATGATGAAATGGTTGAACTGAACAAATTGTTATCAGATTCCGAAGCACTTAAATGTATAGTATAAATTACTAACTCACTTGCCATTGTTAATGTCAAGTTTATGTTATTTTTCATCAAAATTTCAACTTCTCTGGCACATTTGAAGTACAAGTTGTGTTTAGTTTTTTTGTTTTTGTTTTGAAGGAGTTGTGTTTAGTTATATTGATCACGGCTTGCACCATTAATAAGTTTTACAATATTTCCCCTAAAAGAAATGAAATTTTGCAAAACATTATATTTTTGTCTTATTTATCAAGGCGGAGTTAAATTGGATGGTTATGAAATAATATACTTGTTTCAGCCTACTCAAAATTGAGACGCTTAATGTTTGGTTCTTTCAGGTAGAAATATCCAGCATCATATTAAAGTTTAATTTACACAATTTAGGCTTCGTTTGGTAAAATTAAGCTATACAACTAACTTGTAGCTGATAATTGATATCTTATAGCTGAAAAGCTAGTCGATTGAAGTTAAAATGTTTAGTAAATTTAGCTGTTGTGAATATAAAATCACACAAAAGCACATAATTTTTTAATTCAAAATATATATTTAATATAAAATGAAATACTCCATTATGGCTCTTACATCCTATTTTTCTGTTTCCAATAACGATCATTTTTCCTTAACATGCTTATTCTCCATATTTTATATGCTTAATAACCATTTGTTTTAACTCGATGAATTCATCAACTTTAAAATAATATAAATGTGATATATGAATTCAACTCAATTTATTGTTTAACTAAATTCGCTGTGGAAATAGGATGGTGATAAATGAGTTCAATTGAATTTGTTTTATTTAAATCTAAATATTTTACGATTTCAACAAGAAGACAATTGAAAGAGCAAGGTCATGATCATGGTGCAAGTGCAGGTTATTATGGAAATAACAAGGTTTAAAAAGGAAGAAAATATAAAAAATTATAAGCGTAAACGCTATTTGAAATTACATATGAAGAAAAACTATAAACTAGTAAAAAAAGGTTTTGTTATAACCATATCTAATTTTATCAAACAAGCTTATAACTAATTTAATAGACAGCAGGCTAGCTTCTTTACATTACCAAATATAGATTCAGTAGAATTTATTTGGTTTTCAACTAATAGAAGAGTGTGCTTATAGCACTCTTCTTAATTAACCAACAATCTAGCATTGATTGGATCCACTCGAGTCTCTTTTTAATTTTTAATTTTTTTAAAATTTTTATTTATTTTTAAGTCCGCCCAAGTCAAATTTCTAAGCTTGAAAAGCTTCTCTTGGAGGATCACATCTTCTTAATACCCGTTTTTTATAAGATATTTTTATCTATCTTAATATATATTAATAAATGTTTATAAAGTTCATAAGTTATAGCTCAACCATCAACCGGAAAAAATGACGAATTTGTTAGACTGTTGTGAATCATGATCAAGGTTCGAACTCCGACTCCTTCACATATATGTGTTTTTAAACGTTTTGTCATTTTGTTTATCTACACAAAAAAAAGTTTATAGTGTAACTAAACATGCACAGGGTGTATGACTTTTTTTTTAAGAGGCAAAAATAATATAAAAACCAAACAACATAAGCTCTTCCAGCTCCAGCACAAGGTTTATGACTTTTATTAATGTACCAATTTTGGTGTGAAGGTATCAAAGGAATTCAAATACAAAATCTCTTGTTAAGTTGAATGAGAGTTTTTGTATTGTATGACTTTTAATGTACCTTTATTAATATACTTTTTTTTTAAGAACTTATTAATATACTTTTATTAATGTACCTGTAATCAATATTGTACGTTTCATTCATCTCATTTCATTTTTTTTGTAATGTTTCAATTCAATTTCTTACGCTTTATATTTACGATAACAATGAAATTACACTTTATATTTACGATAACAATGAGTACACATATCTGATAAAGTTAATTTGATAAAATTATTGGTCTTTTTCTTATATAGTTTCTCCTTATGGGGGGGTATATTAGCAAAATAACTGTTGCTTCCCGTGTCTAACAACTCAAATGTCTCAATCAACTTTTTTCTTACAGAAAAAATATGTTTCACTACGCATGCTTAAGGAACAATTTTGTATGAATTGTGGAATAAAGCTAGCATTCATTGTCTTAGCTACTTTTGTTAACGATGCAGCCTCTTCATTATCTACAAATAAATCATAAATCGAACTTAAAGATTTTAGAACCTGTGTTGGAGATGTGTTGCAATAATTTGACCAAGAAGATGACTAAGATGAACATGAAGTGTGCACATAAATTCCAAAGCGTGTGTGGGACACACATACATTTAGGTTCGATTCGCCCCCACCAGCTATGCCAACCGGATGTGTTGTTTTTGGATTTCCAAATTCTATTATCTACCGAAGTTGCTACTAAGTTGAGTCACGACCAGGTCGCTCTCTTTAAGACGTTTCATGACACTGCCCAAAATTGTGCAAGGTAGACTATCAACCACGCCGCCTCCAGGATAAAACAAGCCCAACAACAACTGTGCGGTTAACTACTGCACTGTAGAAAACCGTTCGAGATTTACACCCTTAAATATGGTACTAAAACCACTCTTTAATACTGAAACCACTTTAATATGGTATTGTTACCACTCTGTTATGGTGCCGAGACCACTCAAATACGGTATTACCACCATTCTAAGTTTAATTTCTCCAAAACATCAATATGACACTACGACCACTCAAATATGGTGATACCATCATTTCTCCTTAAATAGAAAAATATTGAAATAATTTTTATATACCGTTAAGATCATTCTTAATTCCGACGGGACATTGTTATTCCAAATAGGGACTATAATCTTAAAAGTACTTTTTATTCCAAAGGGACATATATTATCAAAGAGACTATGTTTTTAAGACCATTCTTAATTCCGAAGGAACATTAAACCGAAAAAGGGACTATGGTCTTAAGAACACCCTTAATTTCGAAGGGACAAAAAAAATAAGATGAAGAAAAGAAAGACTCGTCAACACAAGTCAAGAAAGGGAGAAGAGAGAAAGAGTTCCCGACAACTCAATGAAACTCTTTAGTGTGATTTTTGAACTGAGTGGAGTCCTCTATTTATGTAGAGATTCTGTAACTGTTTTAGAAAAATTGCGACAACAGTTACTCTAATGGATAAGATTGAAATGGAGTTTATCCATTAATCAGTTCAACAACACTTGTGGATAGGATCAAAAGAGAAACAAATTCACAAAAGTGGAGGAAACAAACTATTGGATTTGAATGAAGGAAATATAAGAAATTCAATTAAATTCTTATTCTTATCACAACCATCATAAGCTAAGTTTATGGGAAATGATATTCTCGAATAAAAATAATAATTACTATTATTTTTATCATTATCAAGTATTTAAAATTAAATACTGCAGTTTAAACACTACTAAAGTGTGTGTTTTATTTTACATGGGACCCACACACTCTATTTTTTCAATTCACACAACATTAAATCAATGTATAATTACTTGGTGTTTAATCTTCAAATTTTTCTTCCAACATTACATCAATGTTCCAACAGGATGCAAAATGGTTATACCAGCGAATCCCCTTCAGGATACGATGAAATCCTTGACGTGACTTGCACATTCACACCAAGTGTATCGAGAATGGTAGTTTACAAAATAAAGTTCTGTCAATTTCTCTCATGCTAGAGAAAAGAAAGAATGATTTAGTATAATTTTCGGTAGAAGTTAGACTCACAAGAATGTGATTTTCTGTATCATTTTCCGACTCTTTCTCTACCTCCAAAGTGTCTTTATTTATAGAGAAACTTATGTCCTTTGGTGAAGAGAAACAACCTTTTAGAAGAGTTTGTTCATGAATGGTTACATTGCTTCAATTGTCATTCTTTTTTCTAAAAGGTCTTTATTTAACTATTACAACTTTCCAAATATATTTTTGAAATTTCTCTCATAGTTATTTCGTTTATCTAAAAAAAGAGAGTTAATAGTATAACTAATATGCACATGATGTATGATTTTTTTTTTCTAAGAGGCAAAAATAATATATAAACCAAAAAGAATAATCTCTTCCAGCACAAGGTTTATGACTTTTATTAATGTACTCCCTCTGTCCCAAATTATATGCCACTTTAAAAAATTTTTTTCTTCTAAATTGTATGTCATTTTACAATATCAATGAAGCATTAGTGTTACTTTTTCTATTATATCCATAACTATTTATTAATCTTTCTTCTTTCAATTATTTCATTTATCTTTCCTATGTCATTTATTAAGGACAATTTTGTAAAACAACTCACAATATCTCTTTCCCACACAATATTAATTACATTTCTTAATAGGTGTAAAATGCTCAAAACGTCATAGAATTTGGGACGGAGGGAGTACCTATTTTGGTGTGAAGGTATCAAAGGAATTCAAATACAAAATCTCTGGTTGAATTGATTTAGAATTTTGTATTGTATGACTTTTAAAGTACCTTATTAATATACTTTTATCAATGTAGTATTGTATGTTACAATCATCTCATCTCATTTCAATTTTTTTTTTTCGTAATATTTCAATTCAACTTCTTACACTTTATATTTATTTATGATTTATGATAACGATGAGTACACACACATATTTGACAAAATTAATTTGATAAAATTATCGTTCTTTTTCTTATATAGTTTCTCCTTATGAAGGAGTGGGGGCTCAATGTCTCGATCAACTTTTTCTTGACAGAATTTTTTTGTTTCACTACGCATGCTTAAGGAACAATTTTGTTTGAATTGTGGAATAAAGCTAGGATTCATTGTCTTGCTACTTTTGTTAAGTTTGGGTTCGTATACGTAGTTGCAATTTCGTGGAAACGAGAAGGAATTGTGGCTGAAGTTGATTAGAGAAAGCAATGCAACATATGTTTGTATGGTTGGAAAGTGTATGAGGATGACTTATTGACTTGCGTCACTTGGCATTGAGTTGTTAGGATTAGGATTGTTGAAATAACATATATAGGAAGAAGGAAAGAAAGTGCTACGATGAAGGGTTTGATTAGTCTTTGTCGTGTCATTAGATAACATAGTACTATATATGTTCCCAAATGTCAATATTATTGTTAGAGCTATGATAGAAACGAAATGAAATGTGAACGAAAACGTTAAAAGATAGCACCGCAATTTGAACAGTGAAAGTACTTGAATAAAAGTGAATTAATTAATGGCCAAGGGGAATGAATTAATAGACACAACACAATTTGCCAAGGAATTTATTTTGTGACACGTTTTTATACTATTCCATTGTCTCTCTCCCCGAAGTTTCATACATAGAATTAGAAAGCATAATGAAATGTAGGTATCAACCATCGCTATCAATGAATTATCAAACAAACCCTTCAAAAGAAAATAATGGTCACCACGTGTAAACAAGACCGTTTCCTCAACAAAAAAAAATGCATGCAAGACCATATTCCTTGTGGTCAAAATGTAGTCGTCACCCAGAAAATAAAAGAGACCATATTCAATATTTGGCATTTTATAAGCAGATGTACTTTAAAGTCAACGCTTTTTTCCTGTTACCCTACTTACATGAACTTGGAATTCATGAATTTCTTGGGAACATATAACATTACTACATACTAGATTGTTACCCCGTGCGTCGCACGAGTTTATTGTTAAGGGATTGACATACGAATAATAAAATGCAATATATAATTGGTAACAGTGAAAAAAGAACAAGTGATAATTCATAGTAGACAAAATAAAACACTTAATAAAATGTATAAAATCTGAAAATATTATAAAAGAAAATTCGGTAATCCTATCAATAATTCGGTAAAAGAAATATGAAAATTTTAGTACATTGGCATGTAGTTTCATCATACATTGCGAAATACTTCCTCATATACGATGTTAGACGTCACATTGATATCTTCACCATCTTTATTAGTGATCAATATCTTTAGTCCTTCTCTGGATGTAACTCTTGAAACAGCAACATACAACTGTCCCAACATGTTCAAGCGACTGCCCTTGACTTTTGTTAATTGTCAAAGGAAAGGTGATTCTCACCTCAAAATTCATTCACAGTTGCACAACTTTGCTTGCAAAGAAAGAAATAATAAAAGTATGCATAGGAAATAAAGGCTAATAGCAGAATAAGGTTTTGAACGAAACAAAATTCAGATTAAGTTCAAAAAACATGACATTACACGACACAATCTAAATCCTTAGATAATAGACCAAGAAATTGCGACAAAACTAAATAGGAAGACTGCCAAAATTGGTGTAAACATCTCAAACTAAAAACCAAAAACGCAAAAAGGATATTCCAATTTTCAAAAAAACATGCATATCGATAAAATGCATGTTAAATTAGAATACCAGTTAAGCAATCGTATGAGAGGAAGGTTGTAAGGTCAAGTCATTCCATTTGCAAAAATCAAAATATATGATTCTTCTGCTGTTTGTGTAATTTACCACGGTTTAGGTTTTTTTTTTTGGAGAGAAACACGATTTAGGGTTTTCTATATATAGCCGAGTTTGCATGGAAATTAGGGTAGCCGAGTTTGCATGGAAATTAGGGTATTCTGTTTGTAAACGTATTAAATAAGTGTACAACAACTTGTCAAAAAAAAAAAGTCTACAGAAACAATAGATATATACAAACAATGACACAACATGATATGAATGAAAAACTTATCAGTGAGGAGAAATATTAGGGATTGCTGCATTTTAGAGAGAATTTGTTAGGTTAAATTGGTGCGTTTCATTTTAGATGGAATTTGTTAGGTTAAATTGCTGCTAACCTAATGCAGTATTTTAGAGGAAAATTATTAGGTTAAGTTGTTGCAGACCTAATAAATTTAATAAATAAGGATACATAAGCTATACATATTCATAAATTGAAAGATTTTACAGGTATATATTTGATGTCTAAACCAATAAATTAACGATTATTTTATCAATCAAATATTTACTGATTTTTGTATTTTAGAAAAGACCATTTTATAAAGAAGAAGAAAACACTGTTTCATTATTAATAAACATTATATTATTTTTTTTACATTTTATTGTAAAAATATTCAATATTCATCATTAATATGAGTAATGAAAATTCAGAAGAAAAATAAAGTTATTTATGAGGAACGAAAATTAAGAAAAAATTAAATTTTATTCGTCAACAGGGACGCATAGTATCAATACAACAAAAATGTAATTGGAACAATAATTTATGACAACAAAAAGACATTTGGGTATGTCCGTAAGAAAAAGACACTTGGGTACGGTTCAATGTTAAAAGTGTGTTTTTTCTTTTAATTTTTTTTTCCCTTATATAGGAGGATTTTTTGTGAAGTATATAGAGGAGGATTTTTGTTATTAACCAATTTTATAATTTCATTAACCACAAAAATTTACTTTTTGTTATAGACCGTTCAGAAGGTCAATCCTGTGATGACACATGCACCAAAAGTTCACATGACCGAGACGCATTGTCTGAGGGAGCACACCAATTATGATGCACGTCACCCTACTGAAACACGCCTTTGTGCATCAGGCACCACACATGTGTCCTCCAACGGCCTCCTGATGAAGCGCCGCACTCCACGGAGACAGTTATTCTCAAACATGCCTATATAAGGGTGACTTAGCTTCATCCCCGGTGCACGATTCACTTTTCCCACACTTTTCACACATTTCATCTCATTTTCGATACTGACTTGGACGTTGAAGTGCTAACGTGTCTGCAGACACTATTTGTACCATCGCAATAACTCGTCACCACCGTACACCACCGTTGCCTCCACAATTCTTCACCGGACATATCACCTTTTAACATGAATTTAATTAACCACAAATATGGTTAACAACATATATATATATATATATATATATATATATATATTTTTTTTATAGAAAATGCTAACAAGT
>Ga0228711_1010381_pt1 | contig 12265 bp, 5 predicted proteins | sample MedpolnodulmetaG_2_FD_177996 | JGI IMG/M metagenome (GOLD analysis project Ga0228711, IMG submission 177996) | Root nodule microbial communities from Medicago polymorpha collected in Santa Monica, California, United States - brown nodules | ecosystem: Host-associated > Plants > Roots > Nodule...
CAAAAGATTTAAAAGAGATGGATGTCTAAGACTGGAATTGAACTCAATGCATTTAGTTAAGCTGAAAGAGATATGTTACTATCTCATCAAGTGTTTTTGAGTATCTTACACAAATTATTTAAATAGACAAAAAAAAAAATCAAATTACATCGAATTTGATATCAAAATTTTAATAAAAATATTAGTTTCTTTTTATTTAATGATAAACGGAATGACAACAATGCCTAAAAACTCATGCACACAAATGAATGAGTTGATGTTCAATCATCACTTACGCATCCAACTCAACAATTTTGGTATTTTTGTATTTAAGATAAAACTCGTTACTAATGCACAAAAAATATTTTTTATAGACGTATTATTGGAAAATTATAGTATAAGAAGCTTAATAACTTTTTCACTTTTTTTAACAAGATTATTTTCACTTTTTATATATTTTATCCTTTCAAATAATTTTATTTGAGACATGTCATATATTAATATTAAATACGAATATAAAAAAAAATTGTATGTTCCCTGACCTCTCACTATCGCGCCGCCCTAACCCTATTCCATCATGTAACTCCGGTGGGTGGTGGTGCGACGGGATCTTGCTCTGCACCACTCTTTGATCCGTTGGAGTCGTTCTCTTACCCTTCCTTTCCGCTGATCTCCTTCTAGTTTGCAGATCGGTTTGGGTTTGGGTTCGTCTTTGTCGGTTCGTTTTTGGTTTTTCTTGGGTCGGCTCCTCCTCTTCCGGCGGCTGTCCTCCGCACCCCCACCTCCAGATCTCCCATTTCTGTCGTCGTTTGTTGAATGGTGGCGGCGGTTGTTTTGGTAGTTCCTAAGGTGTTATAACGGTGTGGGTACGTTGCTTCTCCGTCATCATTTCATTTGCGTTTCAAAATCGGATCTGTTTCCACGAAGATTCGGCGGTTTCTTTCCAATACGCGTACTTTGTGTGTTTGCGTCGTGTTGCTCAAAACGTGGGTGGGGATTCCTTAACGCCGACGTTTGTTCTTCACATGTGGTTTGGTTACAAAGATTTTTAGAAATTTGGATCGTTGTTGGTTAAGGCTCCTGGCTCCGGACATATGTGTCGTGTTTTCTGCGATTCATTTGACGGTGGTATTGGAGTTGTTGCGGCTGGATGCTGGTTTGTGTTGGTTTGTTCGACCTTTGATTCTTTTTCAGAGCTATTGAGCACATACGAATATAACTTGAAACAAACGCACCCTAACACTTTCGTTAAAACACAATATCGTTGGTAAGTACAATACATTAATACAACCAAATTATTATTTTTAAAGAAATACAGCTAAATTATTTAAAAAATGTAATGATGATTTTTTCAAAAGGCGAAATGATACTTCCCATGTTCCATTTTAAGAGTACTTGTTAACGATTTCGTACGTGTCAATGTACAATTTTAATAACTAAACTTTTTTAATCATCTATAACTAAAAGTTATAAAAAAGTTGATAATTTAAAAATATTCATTGTCAAAAACTGAACAATATTTTATACGTCAACATTTGTCTATATATTAATAAAAAATATGATCAAAGTAGATTATGTTCAAACAACGACACTTTAAAGATGAAGTGAAAAAGTAAAGTACTCAATTAACAAAGAGAAGTGGTATTTAAACAGCCACTTTTGAACAACTTTGAGATAACTCTCAGTCTCATATTTTCATTGTACTTTTATTCTCTTTTTTTTCTTTCCATTTTCTCTCTATTCTTATTGCCCAATAAAAAGAGAGGAAAAATCATTTTCATAAGATTTGTTTAAAATTAGTTATACAAATATCATTTCTCATTAACTTTCACGCAGCAAAACAAATTTGTTGTAAATATTAAACAGAGTCATAAGCACATAGAAATTTTAATGATAATATTTGATGTTATCTTTCAAAATAGAAGTTCACAATGACTTTTTTTTTTGTAAGAGAAGTTCACAATGACTTGATCCTCGCAACTTCTACAAAAGAAACAATTAAATGAACGGTATTTGTCCCTATACATGCAATCAATACAATATACTCAAAGTCAAACCCAATACTGGCGATAGCAGCTTCAATGTAAGCATACGACTCTTATAAACCACTCATGGTACCCTAAAATGTAGATGTTAAGAATTTCACAATCAGAAAGTATTTATTAAAAAAATATAAATTTTCAACTTTTGTATAAATAAAAAAAGACAAATTTTAATGTATAATTTATATTTTTGAATATTGACATGTGCCTAGTATTTCCTTTTTTACATAATGAACGAAATAGAAATTAACTATTAAAACTCATAACAAGTAGTAGGGTTGGTATTCGAATCTCAATTACGATGTCTGACCTAACCATTTTGATATTTTTGTCAAAAGAAGAAATAAAGAAGAGAAGTGTTAGCAACACTTTATTTTCAACACTCATTAACATTCACTCATTTATTTGATGAAACTCATCTAAGACTCTACATAACTTTCATCTAATAAGAGAATGGATGTTAACTTAGAATGGTGAAAAGAGAGTGTTGATAGCTTTTCTCAAGAAATAAATGATGGTAGTAGTGGTGTCACATGTCCCGATATTGATGAACTAGTGTCCACTAAAAAAAAGATGGTATCGGTGTAATTATTTTCCAAAGAGTGATAGTTTGGTATGTATTTATTATTATGGGTCTCGTTAACGCACACTCTCTAGGGATTTTCAATTAAAAAATTATTCATTGAAAAAGTATAATACTTAATTTTTGATGCATTAAATGCATAAGTTTTCACAAAAATTTATTCTTAAAGAGTGCTCTTAGACACTCATTAGCATTTTCTATTTTTTATTAAAAAATGTTAACTAATGTCCCTAGAACACTCTTGGAGAACCATTAATAATAAGTTTTTAAGAAAATACTCATGTATTCAATGCAATGGAATTGATAACATTTGACTTTTTGAAAAAACAATTTATAAATTTGACATCCTTAATGCTCCGAAAACATTGGTTAATAAGACCTTTTTTTATTACGATGGTGCAGTGATAAAAATAAAAAGCCTAATTTTTATGTTTGGATGTGATCCAATTCTCGACCTACTTGCAACTCTATTTTTTTTACTTCTTCATTTCAACCACTAAACCAGCTATTATTTATATTTTCTACATTTTCCCAGATTCGAATTCCACGTATTTATTGTGTAACACCAAATAATTGATGTCGATCATTCGATAAAAAATGAATGACTAAGAAAACACTACGTGAAATCGTAAATTCATACCACATAAATCAGAGTCATTAAATCGCAAATCTACGACTGAAATTATATATCACGTGAAACATCTAAAACAGACGATTCAGGTCTCATTTTCCTTTCTTTGAAAATTGGAGTAAATTTTAAAAAAGACATGTTATAAGGAATGAGGTTAACCTACTTTGCTGTGAAAGGACCAAAAGCAAAAGAAAACTTTGAACATTTTTTTCTTTTGACTCAAAAAACATTGAAAATAAAAATAGACATGGTTGTGTTAAATCAAGAGATCAACATGTGAAAAAGGACATGGCCACGTGCTTTTTGGTGATTTCTCAATCAAATAACGAGCCATAAAATTTACCATTTTTAAACACCACCATTACCAAGCTTTCAAAGTGTACTTTCTTCTCAACCTTTTAAAAAAAAAAGAGTACTTTCTTTTGGTCTATGTACATAAAAAAATGTTTGAAGTTTTTTCCCTCAAATACTCCCTTTAGGACTATATTCAAAAGAAATTAGAGTTAACAAAAGTTGATGTATGTGATTTAATATAATACAAATACGTTAGATGTTTGTTTATAATAGTGATCATAAAATGTATTTAATTCAAAAAAGTTGTCCTCTTCCTTCTCTCTAACAAAGCAAACCCTCCCATTTGGGTTTCCTTCCTCCCTCGTCATATCCAAACACCAGCCACACCATGTAACCTCCTTGGATGGTGGTGCGATGAGTTTCAATCTCCGCACAACCGACGCCCTTCCTGGCTATAGTTTTCTTCGTTCCAGATCAACTTCATCTGTCAGATTCGTGTCTTGGGTACGGTTCTGTTGTGGTTCTGCCATAGATGTTTGTTTTTTCTGGTTTGGGGCTGCTGTGCTATGCGGTGGGGTCGTCGCTTTTGTCGCCGTTTGTAGTTTGCTCGCTCCAGATCTGCCAAAACTGACTTTGTGGGTTGTGTTCCCTGCTTGTAGCCTCTTTACCACACAATTAATCCTCCTTCGGCGTGACTCTCTTGGATGCTTCGTCGTCGCAAGGGTCGTGAGGTGTGGTGGTTTGTGGTGGTGGTTGTTTGACCTTGGTTGTTGTTGGTTTTGGTTTGGTGTTTGATCTTCTGCAATGGTTTTTTCTTGCCGGTTTTGCTCGTTTTCGTCGGCTGTCTTGTTGCTGTCGGCGAGCTTTTGTGTTTCTGAGCCGACAGTTTGTTTGTTTTCGCTGTTTTGTTGATTCAGAGTTTGGGTGGATTTGGACTTTTGACCTCGTTCTAGTGGTTATGTTTCAAAAACCCGAAAGGGTATGGTTCTGTTAACAAAAATCCGAAAGGGTCTGGTTCGTTTAACCCGGAGGGGTTTGGGTCGTTAAACCCGAAAGGGTATGGTTACTGACGTATTGAACTCATCCCTCGATCTGAATTCTTACGCGTTGTTTGGCTTGAAAGAGCTTTTATGCTTGTTGTTGACCAGGGAGCTGTTGGCACTTGGATTTTGTTACCGTGTTGGTGGTTGATCCAGTCGCCATGCTTAAACTTTAACTGTTCTCCGCAGATATTCACTATTCATCTTTTTTTGTAATCTGGTTTCGTGCCCGTACGCGAGTTCGCTGGGTTGCGCCTATGATTGGTGAATTTTGTTAGGATAGATTAGAGTAGATCCATTGGACTGATTTATCACGATGTATTCTCGTTTGGGTTATTCCTAGGTCAGGTCTAATGTCCCCCTACTCTTTGTATCTCCTCTCTTTATTTTATACTAGATTGTTGACTTGTGCGTCGCACAGGTTTATTGTTAAGGGATTGACATACGAAAAATAAAATGTAATCTATAATTGGTAACAGTGAAAAAAAGAACATGTGATAATTCATAGTAGACAAAATAAAACACTTCATAAAATGTATAAAATCTGAAAATATTATAAAAGAAAATTCGGTAATCCTATCAATAAGTCGGTAAAAGAAATTTGACGTTAGACGTCACATTGGTATGTAGTTTCATCACACATTGTGAAATACTTCCTCATATACGACGTTAGACGTCACATTGGTATGTTCACCATCTTCATTAGTGATCAATATCTTTAGTCCTTTTCTAGATGTAACTCTTGAAACAGCAACATACAACTGTCCGTGAGAAAATACAGGTGTTGGTAGATATACATCAACATGTTTAAGCGACTGCCCTTGACTTTTGTTAAAAAAATTTGGTAACTTGACAACACCCTAAAATAAAACAAACCAAGAAATTGCGACAAAACTAAATAGGAAGAGTGTCAAAATTGGTGTAAACATTTCAAACTAAAAACAAAAAACGCAAAAAGGATATTCCAATTCTCAAAAAAATATGCATATCGATAAAATGCATGTTAAATTAGAATACTAGTTAAATAGTGGTATGAGAGGAATGTTGCAAGGTCACGTCCTTCCATTTGCAAAAATCAAAATATCAAAATATATGATTATTCTGCTGTCTGTGTAATTTACCTACCGCGGTTTAGGTTTTTTTGTTTTTTTAGAGAAACATGGTTCAGGGTTTGCTATATATAGCCGAGTTTGCATGAAAATTAGGGTAGTCTGTTTGTAAACGTATTAAATAAGTGTACAACAACTTGTCAAAAAAAAAGTCTACAGAAACAATAGATATATGCAAACGATAACACAACGAGATAGGAATGAAAAGCTATCAGTGAGGAAATATTAGGGATTGCTGCATTTTAGAGGGAATTTGTTAGGTTAAATTGGTGCGTTGTATTTTAGATGGAATTTGTTAGGTTAAATTGTTGCTAACCTAATGCAGCATTTTGGAGGAAAATTGTTAGGTTAAGTTGCTACAGACCTAATAAAATTAATAAATAAAGATATTTTCTATTTTTCCGAAAAAAAATGTATTTAATTTAATATAAACGTATGTATCATGTATAAGAGAAGTAAACTAATGCACTGTGTTCAACACCACAAAACAATGTATTTTTATTTCCTCTACCCTTCAAAAATGTTTTTTTTAGTACTTTTGTTTGGCGACTAAAACATGTAATCTTCTAATTTGTAAGTGCAAAAAAAATGGAAACAATGACTAAAAGCGAAATTTATAACGACTAAAAACATATTTAATCTTAAATAATAAATAGTATAATAGAAAAATAAACATTAATATTTTATCCGTGTTGTAAAACGACATATAATAAAAATTAGACAAGATTTTTTAGATTGACGTAATATTAATATTTAAGAATTTCTACCATACATTCTTTAAAAAAAAAATTAAATTACCATACATGTGCCAATTTAAGGTGTAGCTGTTTGACCTTTAAATCAATAGTTACGTGAGTTTTTCCTATCATTCACCAAAATGTGAAAAATAAAACATTTAAAATTTTGATTATTGTTATTTTGTTTTGATCAAGTAATTTATTGGTTAGAATTTCATCCTTAAAGTCTCCGTGAGTTTAACTTAGTTGGTAGAGACATTGTATAATTTATGCAGGGGTCGGAGTTCGGCCTTGGACAACTCACTTCTCCACATTTAAATGTATGAATTCTAGCCATTAGATTACTAGACCAAAAAAGAATTTTATCTTTAAAATAAATAAATGAGAAATTTAAGATTTAAACTCTAATCATTGCATATTATAATTTACAATGTCTCTGTCAACTATCATCTTATATATGCTCACAAAGACTCTAAATTTATTTATTTTTGAAATAAAAGACACTAAATTTATTATTGCTAATAAATATTTGTATGATGTTATATTTTCTAATTTTAGCAAAGTGGTATATATGAGACTTTCAAAATTCATAAAAATCTTTCTAATAATTGGAATGTGGGGACTCACTAAAGTTGATGATGACATGGGTCTTTAGATCTAAAGGAAAAGGAGGTGTTAGTGATATGTGATAGGGATAATGGTGGAGGGAGGAAGGAAGTAAGAAAGAGATGTATTGGGAAGCATGTGAGGTGTTTTGTGTTTGGCCTAAGAATGCGTCGACATGTTGAAAGATCTAATACTACATCGGATTAATCATAGAGTGTGAGACCATGACTTAAGTCGATTGGTCAAATTATCTTGACAGCCTTTAAAATTCAAAGCTTTTTTAACATATAAGTTGATATTGCATGGACGGTATAATATACACTCTGGATAGTGCTTTTTTCCTTGGAATAAGATTGGTTAACTTCGAAATTTGGTAATTTTGTTTTTATCTCATTTGTCTAAAATTTATTTTAATCATTCATGTGTATTTTAAAGATGCTATCAAATACACTAGAAAAAGTTGAGTAAAGTCAAAACTATTTTATTTCCTTAATAATTAAGGGTACAAAGTGAGTGGTACATCATAAAAAATATGGGAGCTAGAGTGACATGAGAAGGCTCGAGCAATACTATGAATTAGGGGTGAGTATTTCTAGATCAAACTGAGGCTTTTTATGTAAAGGGTCGGTTTTCGATCGGGTTCTCGGGTGGTTGCAGTGGATTATATTGGGTTCACTCAGTTTTGTTCGGGTGCTAATTTTGGACCGATTGGTATCCGAACCGAACCATTGTTACAAAGAGGACTATTACTTTTTCCACCCTGCCTGTTTCTCGTGCGCCCTGCAAATATACCAAAAATGCCTCTGTCCGGATTATGTAATCCAAACCAGATTGTTAGCATTTCCGGAAAATAAAATTTGGACATTTTCTATATGATATTTTATGTGTTTTATTTGATGTCAAAGGTATCTATTAATTGTTATATAAACCCCGCATAAGCTGCAAAGCAATTGCAAGGGTTATATGAACGGTCAGCAATGACCATGACACCACAAACACTCCTACAAAACTAATTTTTTTTTATTAAGAAAATCAAAGAAAAGAGGTGAAGTGAAGAATGAAGGAATTTGTTGAACATGCAAGCCTATTTATAACCTAAAACAAGTCCTAGGTTATAAGTACAGTCAGTCAAGCAAAACGTGTTTGTCATTCAAAACTGTCCAAAAATGCATTAAAACTCCACTAATCGGTCAAACCTTTGGTGAAACGCCACAGTCCAAAAACTACTGAGGGTTTCCGGATTATATATTTCGAAAATGACAAAAAATTTCCGAATTATATAATTCGAACTGCACCAGAATGCCTATTGAGAGGGTGTTTTTTAGAGAGTTTTCATGGAATATGACATAGAAAATAAATGCATAAAAAAACAAGTAAGAAGATTAAAACAACATAAACAACAAAACATTACAGGATGGTATTCGAAGAGGTGTTTTTGAACTTGATTCAGCTAGCTTGGTGTTCTAATTAATTACAGAGTTTTCCATGTTTTTTTTCTTGGTTTGTGGTTACTCGTTACGAAAACAGGGACACTTATTTAAAGAAGTCTCTGGGAGTCCTGGACCACGGAAACTGTCGGTGCAATATGGACCACATGAAAAAAACATGTTCCAGATTACATAATCTAGAATGTCCCTCACCCCCGGAGAAGGTGTGCAACATCCTTCAACTTGGCCTCAATATCGTAAAAATTCGGATTACATAATCCGGACACCAGAAGAGTTGTCCGGATTATGTAATCCGAACTGTACCAGTATAGCTTGGCCGATGGTCTGCACCACAAGAAACATGTTTGCAAAAGTTTTTACCAGCATTAATGGCTGGTAAAACTCCTTTGAACATGTTTTTTTGAACGTTTTTTTTACCATAATTAATGGCTATGCATATTATTTTCCTATAAATAACCTCCAAAACCTTCAAATTTCTCACACCATTTCACAAATTCTCTCTTCCTCTACTCATGTTCATTTTATGCAAAATGTGTTTTCATCATTGACCTTTCATAGAAAGATGCTACTTTGGAAACTCAGGGATTATATGATCGATCAACGGGGAAGGCAACACGCTGCAACGAAGCACGGTCTGTCTAGGTGAGAGGTTCATCTGTCTGGGTGCAAAGTTGACCATCAAGGTATCTCTCGCCTTGAAAACAAACCTGACCCCAGTAGCCCCTCCCCCCCAACCTTCTTGGGGGCAAAGCTAAATTTAGTTTTACCCAGGGAGGTTGGTTTTCTTGTGGTTTTATTTTTCTTTTGTAGATTTAGTTTTACCCCATTGAAATTGTATGAATAATTATATCAATAAAATGAGACTGTTTTGAGTATTATTTTTGTTCGTATTTATCTGTTTTTATTTGCATTTATTTTATGAATTTAGCGAAATGTTCATATTATTTTAGCATCTAAATAAAAAACTGATAAAAGTGCTTTCCGGATTATATAATCCGGAAATTTTTGGGAAATTAGTTGTCCGGATTATATAATCTGGAGGGCTTTTTGGTAACTTAAGAGGGTGAGAAAAGTAACAGTCTACAAAAAGTTCCCTTGGCCCTAAATCTGTTCTCTTAAGCCCAACTCTCCCTAGCCCAAACCCAAAACTCTTCCCCTTTCCATTGTAAATGACAATGCTTCAGTCGGCCAACTGCCGGTCAGTTGCACATCACAATTACCCAATTCTATAGGGACAACAAAACGGGCCAACACACACCCACCCCATGATTATTCATCATTTTTATACTAATTTCCATTAGTTTTGGACTTTGTTTTAAATAGTTTTCTTAATTTTTAGTCACTTAAGAGTATAAATTCTCATCATGATATCTAGAGTGAAAAGAAAATGATTTATATTGACTTTCCCTAACCAGACAATTCTTAGAGCATTTGGTCTATTTTTATGTTTTAACATGTTTACATTAAGTTTTACAAGTGATAAGGTGTCTAATGAGTTTTAGAAAGTCAACCATGAAAGTCAGTTCACAGGTATGCCAATTTGAAAAAACGAAGGTCAAGGCCGCCATTTTACACCTGGGCCAAACTAGCTGCGCGTGGGCACAAATCAGAATCCAAAGACCAGTGTTGTTGCCATTTTGCGCCTAGGCGCAACCAGTTGATTTCCAGACTTGTTCGTACCTGCCATTTGCAATTGGACGCAAAATCGTTGCGCCTGGGTGCCATGGTTCAACTTCGTGTTTCAACTTGCTTATTTAAGCTCAAATATCAGTTTCTGATGTGTTCAAAGATTTTTACATATAAATTGGAGATAAATACTTAGAGATGTTTCAATAATGTATTGTTCGACCTAGGAAACTGGAGTTGAAGCTTCTCATCTGTCATTTCTTTTGTGTAATTCTTTCAATCCTTTTTATTACATGTAATTAAGCCATGAGTGATTAATTTTTCTATTGTTAGGTATAAGATTATCCAGATAACAACTTTTGTTCTATGACTTTATTTTGATTATTGAAGAAGGTTATTGAATCATTTTTCTTATCTCTGTTCTTAATGCTTTTTATCGCTTTACCACCTTTAAATTGATTTATGATCTATATTGCCAAACGTAAATTATAACACCCCGTTTTCCCAACAATGTAAATAATATAAATAATCAGAGTATTCAACGTAAAACGGGATATCATACTACATTTAAAATATAAATAGAGTAAAGTTACTATTTATTAAAACACCCTTGTCAAAATTTCAATGACATCGCAGCGGAAAATAGATTCATAGTTCAACAACTTTGGCACTATGGCCTCAATGTAAACAACTTAATCAAAAATCTTAATTCAAAAAGGTTCAACAACATGGTTCATAATTAATACGCAGCAGTGGAAAACATAACAAATATCCCCATCCCGTTACGTATCAAAGCGACCCTAAGACGACGCACGAGAGAGTCAACTCACATCAGCAGCTAATCCTGGTTATCTGCACGTTACCTACGTAGAGGCAACATTCAAACAGAAGGGGTGAGATTTCACATTCAATAATAATAAGCATATAATTCATCAACGGAATTTAACAACAATAATTAACAACAATAATAGTTCACATATACTTATTATCAATAATGTTTCACATATGCTTCATTTATTTCCAGTTAGCATTTAAATCAACAACAACTATTCAACAACGACGACGACAACTCAACATTAACGACAATGCAACGACACAACAACAACTTGACTATGCAATATGCATGTGGTACCAATCAACGTGTTAGAGCATAGGCTCTCAATTCAACGTGTATGAATGATTAACAGTCAACAGGGCATGAGCCCCTAACTTTATGAGTATGCATGGACTCAACAACTTAATCAACAACAACGTACGACATCAACGACTTGACAACATCAACAACAATGACGACCAACAACATTATAATCTCATAGTTATTCATCATTTAATTGCAATATCATATAATCATCATGTTAATTCAACATAAGCATTCATATAGTAATTCATCAACATATATACACACCTTCATGTAATATTTCATCTATCAAGTTATTCATAACAAAACAAGGCCATTTAAAAACTTACAGCATTATCTAAGACTTCCATGTCTACACCAAAGGCTTATTCGAAGCGGAAATGTGTGAAACGACACAAGAATCATGAAAAAGGTACAACACTACTATGTTACTCGTCGTGGCGGGCGACCTTACTCGCCATGGCGAGCAAACACTGCTCTCTGTTACACACTCGTTCGCCGTGGCGAGTGGGTAGCGAGCAAACACTGCTCTTTGTCACGTATAGCTCGCGGTGGCGAGCATACTTCTCGCGGTGGCGAGCATACTTCTCGCGGTGGTGAACGTAACAAGTTTTCTGTCGGGAAGTGCGATTTTTAACCCCAAAAACCCAATTTTCATCCAACTCAATCCCAAATTTGGTAGGAAACTCAACCTATGATCATTCTACAACCTGAACATCATTTATCTATGAATTCTACGGACTTTCTACACTCTTGACATCCAATTCTACAAGTTCTACCTTCAAATCCGATTCTTAACCCTAATTCTCAATTTCACATGAACAACAACAAAACTACATGCTAAATTCAATTTCAGAATTATATAGCCTAAGATTAGAGAATATTAGTCCCACCTTTACCTTAGATTGGTGATTGCAAGACTCTACAAGTTCTCCCTTCTCTTGGTTCTCCTCTTCTCTAGGTTCTCCTCTTTTTCTCCAAAAGCTTGTAAACCTAATTTGTGTCTGGCTCTTAGCTTTTATATCTCACACC
>Ga0228711_1010383_pt1 | contig 12263 bp, 10 predicted proteins | sample MedpolnodulmetaG_2_FD_177996 | JGI IMG/M metagenome (GOLD analysis project Ga0228711, IMG submission 177996) | Root nodule microbial communities from Medicago polymorpha collected in Santa Monica, California, United States - brown nodules | ecosystem: Host-associated > Plants > Roots > Nodule...
TCGTACTTACTTTTTTTTTTTTTTTATAGTGATAAAATTAGACCTATTTAGTAACAATTTTTTTCTTACGAGCTCATAACAATTTTTACTGATTTATAACGTTTTTATAAGCTATTTAAATTGCGCTGAGTTTATAACTTACAATATATCATTTTTCTGTCAATTTTGTTTTTATTATCTAACTGAAAAAATTAGACATTAATTAAAAATATTTTTATGACATTTCATATTTTATCAACTAATTCAACTGTGTAACCAAAAGAACTAATTCAACTATTAATTTTATCAAACAATACAAATTAAATTTGTTATCTTTTACGCTCTTAGTTAACTTATTCACAAGTTCAACTACTAATTTTATTAAGCATTATTTATTACCTATGAACTAACTTATACTTTTTTTTCTTCAGAGAACTAACTTATAAAATTTAGAAGGTGAATATCATCAATAATAGACAGTTATTGATCATAAACATAATCTAGCTAGAGACAAAGAAAGAGAAAAAAGAATAAAAGCAATTAGGATAATAGGAGAAATGGAAAATAGCATATTGTTGGATAAATTTGTGGATAGAGTACTCATCAACCAATTTGACAACATAACCACAGCCTCACGTGAATAATTTGCGTATAAAGTAAAATAAACTTGAAGAGAAAAAGATATCTTTGAGATGGGCATCGGGTGCAATACAATAAATACGGGGGGTTCAAATTGTATTAAACCGGAATAATTGGTGTAATATTAAAGGTTCAGGGGTTCACTTGCATACCTTGAAAGGTATGTAGCTCTGCCCCTGAGCGTGAGTTAACTCACGCGGGGTATAACACCTGTGTGAGTAAACTCACGTTGCGTGACTTAAGTCATGCATGTATAAAACAAACGTAATTTTAAGTCACGTTAATTTAGCTGGGTGGGAGCGAAACTTGCTGGGAGAATAGCAATATTCTTTTTTAAATGGCACAAAAACAAGATTCATATTATAGAATCCTATAAGAAAATTGTTCTTTAGACTTCCAAAATTGTTCTTAAACAACCTAGAATTACTTATCTACCCCCCACTGCAGTTAACATTATTCGCTCTTCTACGACAGTCAACCGTTGTTCGCTTGTTTGCGACAGTTTATTGTCGTTGCAAATTTTTAATTAGTTGGGCAACGATACTTAAATGTCATTCAAGATGAAAATATTCATTTTATCATTTCATTACTAGTACTACTATGTTGTTCACCAAATTTTCAACGACGTTAACTCTTGTACACAAACGAACGACAATTAATTGTCATAAAGGAAAGAAGATCAGTTAACTCTCGTTGGGAGTAAATGGTTAACAATTTCGTAGTGTCTGAGAGCAATTTTGAAAATCAAAAGAGCAATTTTCATCCAATAAAATCGACGATATTATCAGTCCAAAAATAATTTCTCTATTAAAGTTATAATGGGGTCAGACCCATCTTTGAAGTTGACCTATGAATATATCTAGAAAAATGCTTTTTTGACAACAAAAATTTCCTAAACACACATTGAAAATACTAAAATTCCTCCAGCGATAGTTAACTGCTGTCGAGGTATAAAAAACCGGCAGTAGTTAACTACCGTTCAGCCCAGCAGTAATTAAATATCGTTGTGGACTTTAAGTTTTCAGAATTTGTGATTTTGGCAGCTGCTGCCTATTTTTTTTTCTTTTTTTCTTTTTGTTTTTTGATTGTTTATACTTTATATTAGATAGATTTTAATTAAATAATTTTGCAATTAAATGTTGTTTATTTATAGTTATGGTTAAGAATGCGGATGGTGATTCGGTTGATCAAAAACCTAGTTTTGTCGATCATTTTATTGAGATCAAACTGCCTAAGATTAAAGTTGAAGCTCTCATGAAAGTTGTGTGTTTTCGCGTCAATTCCGATATGTCTAATCTTCGTGACAACGAAGTGGGCTCAACTCTTTTTTTTTTCAACCCGAGAAACATGGAAAGATAAAGATGAATTGCTCGGATGGGTACGTCGACAAGCAAATAGGGTTGTATTTACGGTTGTCATAAAAAGATCTTGTGCAATAAGGAATCGAATGTTAGAGTTGGTTTGTGAAAGGACTGGCGAGCATAAAGTACCGAAGAAAAAATTGAAGCATGTAGCTACCGGATCAAGAAAATGTGAGTGTTTGTTCAAGGTGCGTGGATATGTTGTTAAGGAAGAAAATGCTTGGAAGTTGACTATTCTTAATGGTTTTCACAACCAAGAGATGTTGCCATATTTAGGAGGGAACCTTCTTGTGGGAAGATTAATGGAGGACGACAAGAAGATTGTACACGACTATGTCAAGTTCAACATGTCTCAAAATGCACAAATTGAAGGTCATGTGACATATTCCGCTTTCAAGAAGACGATTAAAGTTTTCTTAATTCAGACGGACACTTTGGATGACTTGAAGACACAACTGAACAAATGCTTTGTGTTTCATGGTGAAGATCATAGTACATTGTATGTATTTGTACATCAACCGCATTATGATCTTGGGGAGGGAGAGGAAGATATGTGGAAAACGGTTTATTATCCTAAGCTTATTGAGAAAGATAGCGACATATGATTTATGTTTAGGAGGTTTGTTGAAAATAATGTGTTATATCTATATGTTTGTTCCAATTGCATGTGCGTAGAATGTTCACGAGAGATTTGATGTCATTTAGTGTAATGTGTTGCATAATGTGGAACTTTTGTCGAATTTCAAACATTTGTGTAACGTTAACGTATTGTCGTATTTGTGTAAAGTTACAAAATCATTGATAAATTATGTAATGTTGTCGTTTATGATTATTGGATGTTGCTATATTGGTTTAATTTCATCTAACGTTTGAAATCAAAAGTCAAGCAGGCCGAAAATGGCTTGGAATTACAAAACATAATGCACAGGTTTCTGTTTTGGTATGAAACCATAGTTAACTACTGCTGGACTGATGAGCGGTAGTTAACTGCTGCCGGTAGGTATTTTAGTATTTTTTATGCGTGCTTGGGAAATTTTTGTTGTCAAAAAGCAAATTTCATATAGCTATTAAAAGTCAACAATAGTTTCAACAGTTTCATATCTTTCTTCAGAAACTGTCAACAAACACTGAAAAAGAGTCTCCTCTCTATTCGTTCCAGTTAGTTCCATCGTTTTCTTCAATTTCAAAACTGGTACATGCATCTAATTCCTAACCTAGCTTATTCCAATAATCGATTCTCAAATTCACTCATTTTTTTTTATATAGTATTAATTTTAATTAATCAATAATTTCAGTGAAAATCATGAATTCTGGTGGTGATGGTTACGCCGTTGAAGTCACTGGTCTTTCACCTGAAGCCACTGATAAAGATGTTTATGAATTTTTCGCTTTCTCTGGTGCTATTCAACATGTTGAAATTATCAGGTAAAAATTATAATTTAAAATCTTGTGTTATAAATTTGGTAACTGTTAATTATTGATTTTGTTCTTTTAATCTTTCTTAGTTTAGGTAAGATTTATTTATGTATTCTTGGATTTCAGTTAACTGTAAAATAATGGTTTAATTAGGGTAACTAATTAATTGATTGTTATATTAATTATGACTGATTCAGTTAGTGACTTTGAATATGGTAACTAAATATGTTGAAGTAAATTAGGGATGATTGAATTGAATTGTTCACGAATTATATTTCATGTTCGTATATTTTTTTTATCGCCGCCAAGGTTTTAAATCGTGGTTATGGTTTCTACATGATTCTTGATATCGTGAAAAATTGCAATCAAATGCGGATGAATCTGCCTTCAATTAATTAGGGACCAATGTTGTATTAGTTGGTAACTGAATATTCGTGGTAATCAAGGAGTGACCAGTGTTGTTAAATAGTGGCTATAGCGGTAGCAAAATTTAATCAAATCGCTATTGATCCATAATGCGCTTCTTCATTGAAAATATTGTTTGATAGAGGTTGTAGTAGTGCTATAACGCTGAGAGTTATGGATCGGTGCTGGGGGTGACTAGCAATGAGGATGGTTGGTTTAGGTTGAAGAGGAGTCTTGGTCCCAAATTTGAGTGGCATGGTGATAGACTGAGACCCTTACTTAAGGGGGTTTATATGGGGAAAATAATAGAGAAGTTAAGGAAAAATAATCTATGATGCAGTTAAGGGAAAGTTGTGGATAGAAAGTGTAGCTGACTTTTGTTAGTTAGGCTGAATGAAAGAAAAAATAGAGGAGTTTAAGAGTGAAAGGAACCGAAGTTGTAAGTCAGAAAAGAGAGGGATGCCATCCATTCTAAGGAAGGGGTGCATAAGATGATACAAGAAAGGGGTGAGTTATTCACTGAATTGCCAGCTAACCGATTAAAAGCTTAGGACCGGTTACAAGCCGACAATAAACACCAAAGAGAATTGGAGTTTTATGTAGGGGATTTTTTTTTCTTTCTAAAGCTATAGCCATACATATTGGACATCTAGGCCAGAAAATATAATAAAAAGCTCAGTTTATGTTTCTATGGCCCTTGTAAGGTGCTAGAGACTAGGAGGACTGCAAATGTTGCATTCAGGTTGGAATTACCTGAAAATAACTGTTCATCCTTTCGTTCATATATCTAAGCGCAACGCAACCACTGCGGTTTGAATTAAAGGTGCACATTGACTGCATTAATGTATTCTGAGAAAGAAAAAAACAAGAAAAGTTTGATTGTGTCGTTAATTTCACCCGGTGAGACTACTTGTTTCATTTCTTTTCACAAACTAAAATGCTACACTAATATGGGGGCACACAGAATGATAATAGGTAGAATTAGATAGCGTAGGAACAAAACACAAGGAAATGAACAATTAAGCACAGATCATGGCTACCAGTGTGCAGCTGCTGATGGAAAGTTGCAAGGGTAAGGGAAATCTTAGGTGGGTGAAATCTCAAGATGAAGAGGCAAAGCAAAGCTGTGTGATTGTGTGTGTGTGTGTGTGTGTGTGTGTGGTTGTGCTCTAGAATGGTGGAACAGCGAGGTGAGAGAATGAGACAATAGGACCTTATGCCTAGCATCAATTGGTTTGATTCACGGGGCTCATTTTTTTTAACTTGATACTTAACCAAACACATCAGGCTAGACGTTATGACAACTGAATCAAACAAATAAGTGAAACCAAAATTTTCATATTGGTTTCATTAGAGTTGATCAGTTCATAGTGTGGATCCGGGCTCGTGGTCATCAGTAACCAATATCTTAATGAGTAAGGACTATAGAGAGTAAAAGTGGAAATGAGTTTAAATATAGGAACCATGATAGAACTAACAGTTATATTCTTGCTGAAAAATGGGGAAGGAACCCCTTTGATAACTTACATTGGCAGCAATTCGAGGGTCTGCCTACCTCCCAACACACCCACTGACTAACCTATTCACTAACTAGGACCAACATGCAAATTAGGAGACACTGTATTGACTAATTGATTCTTGAGACTTGAACCTAATTTTATTGTTGTTTTTTCCTTCTTCTGTTTTTGCATTTTGCTGCTTAGCTTACCGAAATGCGGTGTATAATTTTTAACCTGTAAACAAACTCTGAGACATTTTGGAGTTGATTGTAAGCACTCACTCAGTGTATTAAAATATGATTTGAAGTCTATTAGAATTAAGCATCGCTGAAGGGATTATTTTAACTTTCCCACATGTACAAGATACATTGATCATTTTTTTGAAAAGCAAGATACATTGATCATTGATGCGGAATTGTTAATAATATCTGTTGGGTAGGTGAATTGAAATTACCTGTAGTATTGAATATTGTCATATTTTTGTTTTTGAGATATGATTCATTTTTGGCATAGTATTTAGGAATTTGATATGATACTTGGTTATTTTCCTGTGACAGGTCTGGTGATTATGCTTGCACTGCTTATGTGACCTTCAAAGATGCGTATTCTCAAGACACTGCATGTTTACTCAGTGTGAGTATTTATCTAACTCTGTCCAAAACACTTATATATTGATATGTCCTGTCCAGAAGCTCATGCTATGTGGATTATATTCTGTTATTTATTGCTTTCTTTATAATTTTTTCTCTTAGGGAGCCACTATTTTAGATCAACGTGTCTGCATAACTCGCTGGGGGCAGTATGAAGAACATGATTTTTGGAGCAGGCCCTCCTATAGCCATGAGGAGGAGAATGCTTATACTGTATGTATTTTTATTTTCTTTCTATGTCGCTACTGATTATGGCTTTCTGGTCATGGTTTGACATTCAATTATTTTACACGGTCAATTTCAGACACAACATCAGACTCAACATAGCAGTCAATTTGTTTCCTCTGCTGGAGAAGCAGTTGCTATGACTCAAGAAGTCGTTAAGACCATGCTAGCAAAGGGATATGTCCTTAGTAAGGATGCATTATCTAAGGCTAAAGACTTCGACGAATCACATCGGGTTTCTGCCACTGCAACAGCCAAGGTTTCTGAATTGAGCCAGAAAATCGGCCTCACTGATAAGCTATCTGCTGGTTATGAAGTTGTTAAGTCTGTCGATCAGAAGTATAATGTCTCTGGAACAACAATAGCAGCTGCATCCGCTACCGGAAGAACAGTAGCAGCAGCTGCAAACTCAGTGGTAAATAGTAGCTATTTTTCAAAGGGAGCCTTGTGGATGTCTGGTGCTCTAACCCGAGCCGCTCAAGCTGCATCTGATTTGGGTAACCGCGGTACTAAGCAGTGAGACATTGAAATTGGTTTACTCTTATATTTTCTTGTATATAAGTCTGCCTCTGGCTATATAGCTTCTCCAGCTTTACAGTACCTTAGTGTATATGTTTTAGTTTCTACCTTGTACACTTTTATTTGGTGTTGGTCTCTCCACAAAATTTGTATCGGTTTTAATCCGTAAAAAATAGGATGATTTGATTTGCTTTTGGTTTTCATTGTTTTGGCAGTACTTGGATTATATTTAGTCCCTAGACATCACTATATTTTTTTTTTTTGCTGAAAGAAATGCAACATAAACAAGTATTAGAAACACTAAAGAAAATGACAACAACAACCAAGCCATTAAGTGGGGTTAGCTACATCAATCAATCACGTCAAAATATTTTTATAAAAAATCATGTTTTTCTTCGACTCATTAATCTCTAGATCCTTGTTAATAGTTTCCCTTCTAGTTTTTCCATGTGTTCTCCCACATCTAGTGATTTGACTCCTCTCATTTGATCCACTATCCTTACTTCAAAATTCACACGTCTTCTCTCAACATACCAAACCATCTAAGTCGAGTTTCTACAATCTTTTTTTATAATAGATGTTACCTCAACTCTCTCTAATATTGTCATTTCTAATTCTATATTATATAGTCTTACCACCAAACATCCAAAGCAACATTTTCATCTCTTATAAGCTTAACTTATGGTTGTGGCAGTACTTTATCGTTCAACACTCTGTTTAGTAAAACATCACCGGTATTAGCGATCCGATAAGATTTTCTCTTCAACTTGAGCGGTACTTTCACATTACATAAAACATTTGAGACACTCCTTCATTTCAACCATCTAGCTTGGATTCGATGGCCATATGGTTCTAAGGTTTGTCTCCAACCTCCCATTTAATTCTTCCCTCAATTTTTCATGTAGGACAATATCAACTACAAAAAGCATGCATCTTGGTACCCACTCTTAAATGTGTTTCGTAAGTACATCCATAACTATGATAAAAAATATTAGGGTTTAATGTTGAACCTTGATGCAATCCTATTTTTATGGGAAAATCTTCGGTGTCTCCACCTTGTGTCCTCACAGTAGTCGAGACTTTCTCACACATATCCTTGTAGCTCAAATATAGGAAACCCTGACATCTTTCTTTTACCACGCTTTCCATAAAATCTCTCTAGGCGCTCTATCATACGTCTTCTCCAAATCAATGAAAACTAAGTGCAAATCATTTTGGTCCATTCGATATAGCTCCATCACGTTGTACTTAGTATATTGCTTCCATTGTCGACCTCCCAAGAATAAAACCAGATTGGTTTTCAGTAATTTAAGTATTTTTTTTCTTAGTCTACGTTCAATCACTTTTTTCCATAACTTGATGGTATGACTCACAAGTTTAACTCCCTATAATTTGCGTAATTTTGTAATCCCTTTTTTTTAAAGATCGGCGCTAAAATGTTTCTTCTCCACTCACCCGACATAAGCTTTGACCTCATAATCTCGTCAAAAAGCTTGGTGAGTCGTTCAATGCCTTTATCTCAAAGACTTTTCCACACTGCAATAGTTGTGTTGTCTAGCCCAACTGCCTTGTCACTACTCATCCTTTTTAATGCTTCGTTTACCTTGTCTGGCCCAATTGTAATGTTGGTAATCATCTCTAATGTTTAGCATGTTAACGTTTGATAAGATATGATATACTTCATAAGAAATTTATGGAAATATTTCTTCCATCTATCATTTATATCTTTTTTCTGAACCAAAAGTTTACCTTTTTCATCTGTAGTACACTTCACTTGATTCAAATTTCTTGTCTTTCTTTACCATCCTTTAGTAAGTCTATATATAGATTTTTCTCCCTCCTTGATGCCTAAGGATTGGTGTAACCTGTCAAAAGTTTGACCTCTTGCTTCGCTTACTGCATTCTTGGTCTCATTCTTATCTTTCTTATACTTTTTCCAAGTTTCGGTATTTTACACTTAGACCAAGCTTTAAAACATTTCATTTGGATTCTAACCTTACCATGAACACTTTCGTTCCGCCACCAATATTTCTTATTCCTAAGTCGAAAACCACTTGATTCTCCCAACGCCTCTTTTGTTACTTTTCTAATATCATGTTCCATCTTGTCCCACATATCATTTGCGCTTCCTTGTGCCCGACCAATATCTCCCTATAAGATATTGTGTTGAAAAATCCTTTGTTTTTCACCCTTAAAATGCCACTATTTAATTTGTGGAGCTTTCTTATGGCTTCTTCTCTTTGCACCCCCTTGATCCTTACATCAATAACCAATACTCTATGTTGAGTAGTCAAACTTTCTCCAAGGATGACTTTAAAGTCCAAGAAAATCTTTATGTTTGATCTCCTAATAAGAAAGAAATCTATATAAGAACATGTCACACCCACTCTTGTATGTGATGAGATGCTCCTCTCTTTTCATGAAGCACGTATTTGCTATAGAAATATCAAAAGTTGACGAGAAATCCAAGATGCAATTACCCTATGTGTTAACCACCCCAAGACCTTACCCCCCATCGAAGCCCTCAAAACCTCATGGTATAGTCTATACATGCCCATTTAGATCTCCTCATAGAAAAATCTTTTCTCCCGGTAGCATATCATAAATAAGCATTATAACGTCTCTCAAAATTTTACTTTAAGTTGTTCTGCTAACCCAACCTAAGATGCGTAAGCTCTAGTAACATTAAAGGTATCCTTTTAATTCCATTATACATTTTAGGATTAGGATAAAATATTTTACTTTAGGTATTTAAATTTTCTTCTCTTTTCTTAATATATAATTATATGAGATGCAGATGTTTTTTGTTTTTTTGGTGTGTCAATTAATTAGTTGAGATTTCTATCAAATATATTTTGTTGCATGTACATATATATATATATATTTTTTGACGTTATTAAAAAAAATGTACCTACTCTTAGTTTACTTAAAAAACGAGAAAAAATAATTAAGGGTATTATGACAAAGAAAAAATGATGCAATTGAAAATTTGACGAGAAACATATAGAAATGATTAAATTTGTTTTAAAAATGTCTCATACCTGAGGACAAACGTATTATTGATCAACTGAAATATCAAAACTTATTAAAGTATGGCTACACAATTGTGCACGTAGTAAAAATATTGAAAGAAGAGATGAGAAGGAGTGAGTAATGATCTGATGTAAAATTGCTAAAACACTCCTGATACATGAAGTGTACATGAAAGGTGTATAAAAAAAGGACGTCTACCTATCTTTTTCCAAAACCTTTTTTTTTTTGACAAAATCTTTTTCCAAAACCTGTTAAATACAATTTTTGTTTTCATATTTTTCTAAATTTACAATTTTGGTCCCTCATCAATTTTAAAATCAATTTAGCAAAAAATGACAATGCAGCAAGAACAAGTGAATATGACATGCTACAAAGTGCTTACAAGGAGGGAATGTGTGGAGTTTATGTGACAACTCACACGAAATTACAAGTTTAGAAAAACAGGGGGACAAAACTACGTACATTTAAGCTTCGAAAAATAGTTAATAGTCTTTTAATATTTTTTTGATAATTAATATGGGTCCCTACAAGATTTCATAATTACCCACTCTTGGATCATTCACGGGTCCTTCGGATTTTCTTAAGACCAGATTCATCCCTTTTTTCATCATAAACTAAGGGAGGCCCTTGTTTTTTCCCTTTCAAAGTATAAAATTCACAACATTGAACAATATTCATAATATATCTTCCTAACTTCCTCAATCATGCATGTATTTGCATTAATGAGAGGAAACATGGAACATGTAATACAAACATACATTCCTTTATTCCTTGAACTTTCTTTTAAACTGAATTGAGTCTAATTACTTTGTATGATCATGTTTTGGAAAGTTTCCTTTTTTTATGTGAAAATCAAAACTTAAAAATGTCTCACTTTGGCACACTCTACTTGATGGCTAGCAAACTTTGATGGAACTAGTATCAAGAGGTGAGGATGGTTTATATATGGTCATGGTAGGTGCTGCTACATATTTAGATTATGCAGGTTGGAAAGGTGGACTAGCTATGCAAAATATGGGGCTAGTTTATGTATTTGTCTTGGGGTGTTGTAGGAAGACAAGTGGTGTATTGTTGTTTTATTTGTAGATTGCTTCTATTTGGTGTATTAACTTGAATCAAGAGCATGTATGATTGTGAACTTTTGTATTTCTGTTTTAGTTGAGTTGTTGAGCACATGATTATGAATGCACTCTTTTTCCCATTTTAGAAGGTGGGTAGAGTCCGTATGCGATGATTTTTGTAGCTAGACATTATTAATAAAATTTTAACTATAAAAAAATGCGGTTGATGGACACACGATTCGTTCTAGACTATATAGCGACTATTTACAATCAACAATGAAATTCTTGGAATGGAGCATTAACTTGACGGTATTTTAAAAAGAGAGATTATCTATTTTAGTCTGGAGGGAAGAACTACATGATTCAAGTTAGTGTTTAAGAAAATTAAAACAATTTTTTAGTCCTTGAGAGACGGAATCGAACAACTTGGTCCCCGATAATTATAATTAAAAAGGTTAATGGTCTCTGACAATAGTTAAAAAGAGATCATTTGGTCTTGAGAATAAATAAATAAATGATTAAATACGTTTTTTTCCTACAAAATTATAAGAGAAGGGGCGTTTTGTGGTCCCTCTAACACTATAAAAAGTTTCTTTGAAAAAAATATGCTCAAAATCAGATTTTTAGATCCAGATTTTTTCTTGAACTTTTGACATTTAAAAACATAGATTTGATTTACTCTTTTCAAAAAAATTGAAAATTTTATAAAAGTAATTTTTATAATGTTCTAAACATGCATGTGAAAATTCATTCAAATTTTAAAAGTTTAAAGATATACAATTAAACAAATTTGAGTTTAACGAGGAATAAAATTGTTGGCCGGAAGGAAAAAGGCCCAATTTTTTTATGGGGACGAAGAAGCAAAAGTTGATAATTTTGTAGGGACAAAAAAGTTTTAATTAATTTCTTATTTTTAAAAATCGTCCATCTTCTTAACATTCATACAAAGTCAATCAGTGACAATTCTATGAAACATATATATATCATATGCAAAAAAAAAAATCACATCCAACAAAAAAAAATCTACAATTAAAAAAGTTGCCACAATATAACTTCCAACATTAAAAATTTCACACTGTCAAGAAAAAAAACATTAAATATTTCATAAAGTTTCACAACACTTTGCAATTCTAAATAGATCCTTAACATATCCAAAATGCTACCAAACGTTTACCAAAAACAAAACACATGTTTTGTTTTGAAAGACAAATCACATGTTATTTAGTTAATAGTTATTGCAATATTATATCTTGGTTGGTGAACTTTGTTTGACTGCGAGAGAAGAAAACTAACACAAATATGGGCGATTAAAATATTATTTACAGACATTTTCTTCTATAGGTAGTATATTTGTTTTTTTTATATGGGACTAAATTGTACCTTTTTATTATTGTCAAAACTTCATTATTTTTTTTATGGTGGTTAACAAGATATAAACCATCCCTCAAAAAAAAAAAAAAAAATATAATAAACAAA
>Ga0228711_1010388_pt1 | contig 12260 bp, 9 predicted proteins | sample MedpolnodulmetaG_2_FD_177996 | JGI IMG/M metagenome (GOLD analysis project Ga0228711, IMG submission 177996) | Root nodule microbial communities from Medicago polymorpha collected in Santa Monica, California, United States - brown nodules | ecosystem: Host-associated > Plants > Roots > Nodule...
GTTGAATAGCTTTTTGAAAAGTTTTTTCGGAGTTTAATAAAAAGTGAGTTTAACGTAACGAAATCGACTGTTGGAATCTTGCGCGAACAATCACAACAATATACAAAACGATAAATCTATGTGCAATAAGATTTAATCTAGAATTGAGAGATTCACGATACAAATCTGACGCACTACGGAAACAAGGGTTAGCAAGCGCTAAACCTACAAGAAAACAGACAGGTTGCAAGCGACAAACGCATCCAAATAATGGTTTCCGGAATCCACCAGAATTGAGAGAAAAGTCTCGAATATTATTAATGAATAAAAATGTTTCTCTTAGATAGTGAAAGAAATAACAAACCCGTGGGCCAAAATAAAATAAAACGAAATAATAATAGAAAGTTCTAGAAAATTACTAAGATTTGGCTAAATAATAAATACTACTAAATTACTAATAAAACCCTCCTACATCAGTCTCCTCCACCACTGAAGAACTCGACCTCGAGTTCTCGTTCTGATAAAGAGTTTCACCTGCATGTTGAATCTTCCAATTAACAAAAGACCACCTGGATACCATTGCTGGAATTTTAAAGTCTTTGTGTGAAGAAAAAAAGAATATCCAATACCACCATAGTCAAATATCATGGAGTATTTTCCTTTCATTGTTATCTGTATGTATTTGCTGTTAACTTGAATTAAAAGGACTCTTGAAACTTCAAAAGAGGCAGCACTATCAAAGTCACAAGTTCCACCAACACCTTGACTTTTTTGATAAGAATCACTATGAACATATGAGGCATGGGTTTTCACATTATTGGGGAGATAGCATCGCTGTCCTTGTTGAATAGGAGCATCAGATTCATTTGCTACTATGGAATGGTGAGATACACTATGGGTGATGCCATGATAAATTGTGTCAAAGTCACCTTTAATGGAAAGAGCATTACGTGCATGCTTGTATGCCAATTGGACCCCACATGATAGTAACACACAAGAAAATTTCATGGTAAAATGCAGTCCAATATTCCATTGGCATTAATAAGAATCCATTGTCTGAAGAGTATATTTGTGTGCATGCAGTGGTTCAACATTGTGGCAAAAAATGTATCCATATAAGGGAACAAGTTGATGGTGCAAGCTAATCAAGATCTTACCATAAAACAAGAGTTTTTCAACTTTCCAACAGTTTTGTGTGGCATTCTTCCAACTGCCAATAGTAGTAGCAAATGGAACTAAAAGAAGAGAATAAGGACTCATCCTTTTGTTAGTCTTCAGATTAAAATTTTCTGTTTCAAGTTGAGTACAAGGGACTAAGGCAAATATGTTTAAAATCTGCTTCATACCACTATTGGGCATTGTCAACTTTTGACAGTCAAACCATGAGTCCCTAATCGCAGGAAGCCCATCTTCGTTTTGGTTTAATTTGAAGAACTCATCTGCTACAACAGCCACACTAGTGTGAGGAGTAGCACAATGATTATCTCTTCTAAACCAGTTTTGTTGTTGATTTTTCTTGGATGTTACTTGTAAGAAATCATCAATACCTTTTCTCTCTGGACACCTAAAGCCCATGTATACGAAGAACTCTAGCACGTTTTCACGCAGACCTTGATATACTATTTGAACTTCTGAAAGAAGAATAATGTCGTCGAAGAGTTCAAATGTCTCTGGTGCTGGCTGTAAAAGCGAAACGATGACGGCTGCATCCAGTGTATGAAACACTTGCCTCATGAACTTGCATATTTGGAAAGTGGTTGAACTATCCACTCCTGTTGATATTTCATCCATAAAGAGTGTTTGTGCTGGCCCTACTTGTACTTCCCCTGTTGTTACTCGCTTCTTTTGTCCTCCAGAGATACCTCTTCTCATTTCATCACCAACCATAATGTCAGCACAAATATCCAATCCAAGTATCTTGAGAACAAAATTTGTTACAAAGCTGCTCTTTTGGCCTGATAATACAATAGCCTTCATGAAGGCATCAATCTCAGGGTCTGGTTTAATTCCAGCTTCTCTCTGAATCGTATATACTATCAACAATATACAAAAAGATAAATCTATGTGCAATAAGATTTAATCTAGAATTGAGAGATTCACGATACAAATCTTATATACTATCAAGCTTTAAGAAACCACATTGTATATAACGTCAAAATCTGGTTCTGAATCGATGAAGTCTGAATCTATCTCATCGTCTCCAGCAACATTTCCTTTAACAGGAGGAAGAGACAATCTTTCTTTTATTGGTCTCCTAACCGCTTCGACCAGTTTTTCTTTAGGGTCAACTGCTTTATCATAAGTTTTTGCAGTAATACCCTTTTTGGACCTTTGATACTGTTAGCCTGTATTTTCGGCAGGCTACAATAAATGTAGTCAACTAAGTTTGACTTAGGTTTTGAAGAAATCTAAAGGAGTTCGACTCACATGCTGGATCAAGTTTATGGACTTAAAGATATTTCGTCGCTAGATGGAGAAGCTTCGACAAGCAAGCAAGATATCAAAGAGAAGTTGGTGCCAGATCGACAAGCCAAACAATAGTTACTGTCGGAGAGATGTCATTTGAAATTCAAAAGATATCTAAGGTAGTTATTGGCGGTTACTTTCGACGATTTCTGTATAGGCAGTTGTATAGTATAAATAAGAGTTTTTCATAGGAAAAACGGGTCAAAATTCTAATACACACAAAACTTACACACTCCAACTATCCGCACTATAGGAGAAACGAGTAAACAAGTTGCAAATGTATGACTCTGTGTACCACTTTACATTCATTTATGCAATTTAAGTTTATCCTTTAAATTCCTTGCAATTTACCCTTTTTTCTTAGCAATTTGCTTCGTGGATTCGACGTGTGTTCGATCCTGACTTTTATATTTTTTGGCTTACGTCAAGAACATTCATACTTTCTGTCAAACATAAACACAATATGCCCCGAGATTTGCTGGTTGATCTCTCAAATTAACCGTTTTCGGAAACTAGCGTTTATTTACCAAAAACCTTGGTAAACAATTCTCCATTGAGTTCGAGTCATAGGAGTTTTACCTTTATCGTTGTCATACCCCAATTTTTTATCCAAGATCCCACTGGCACGGGTCATCCGACCCTGATCAAACTCTGATGTTTCAGTGAAAAATTCGGTAGAGAGGTATTTTAAAATACCTCATTTTTGGTTCCGAGTCGGGCCCTCTTGTCTCCTGATTTTTATTTCTTATTTTATTTTATTTTTAATTTTAATTTTTAGTTTCCATCTTTTATTTAAGTTTTTAAATAAATCTAATTTTTTTGGTTTTTTTTAAATCTTTATTTTCTTCATTTTTATTTTTAACCTTATCTTTTTACTTCTTAGTCTTTATCTTCTTATGTCGCAGCCATAAGCAACATCATCAAGCCGTACACCAGAGTCACGAGTTCCAACATCAACACCATTCAAATCGGCCGCAAACCCCACCACACGGAAGCATCACAAAGGCATACTTGATTGTTTTGACCAACAGCCATTGACCCTCCGTTCCATGATTAAATCCTGGTCGTCTGATCAATCAGACAGCCCATTCCCAATCCTTTAATCTGATTCACCCCAGACCCATTTCCTATCCCTTAAGCCCAACGCCCAACATCTATTTTAACCCCATTTTTTCATTTTTTCAATTACTACGCCCTCTGTAATACTGCTGGCTGCACCCCCCCTGCATTCATTCCTTTTCTTTTCTATTTTTACCATGATTATTTTTTCCATTCATTTTTATTTTAATTGCATTTCATTTTACTGCATCCCATATTATTTTAGTTTGCTTTTGCATTTTATTTTATTTTTTAAGTATTTTTAAATTATTAGATTGTAGATTAGGCTTTAATGTAAATCATTCATGCATTTTTTTTTAGTTTAGTTTTATCATTTTGCATTTTAATTTATTTATTCTTTCGTCGTTTATTTTATAGCACGACTTTTAGAATGTATATTTAGACTTAATGTAAATTTATCATGCATATTTATTTTACCCCAGACTTTAGAATGTATCTTAGGTCAATGTAATATAAAGGGGTGTGTGTGTCTCATATTTCCTTAATGCTTCTAGTTTAGGTTAAAGGTTTTTATGGTAATCCAATGTCACCGCAAAATAACTACGTTTTATTTTCTTACTCTGTTAGTTGTAATTTTAATTCAATGCACACAACCACAAAATCACAAAAAGAAAACATTTTCGCAATAAACCTTGATCCCAAATCAAGTGATCTTTTTTATTATTTTCTTTTCTTAATCAAACATTAATCAATTTAATCTTATTTTGAGTAATTTTCTTTAATATAAAGTATTCCAACTTTCTGATCTGAGTGTCTTTTAACATATCCAGATGTTTCAGGATTTGCAGACATATGATCAATAGATGGAATTCTTTGTTCATAAAGAATGTTTTCTTGAACATTCTGAACTTGAGTTGCATGAATTGTTCCATCATTTTCAATCTAAGAATCCTGAAGGACACTTGCATTGAAGTCTGAGCTGAATTCTTCCATATTTAGATCAAAACCAGCTTGATTTCCAGCTAGCTCATCTTCATCAGATTCCTTTGTGGTAGTGTTTTCACTAAGCATGTGTGTGGCTAGAACTTTAGCAACATCAAGCATATCTTGATCTTTTAATGACAGAGGATCATTTCCCACATCAGATTCTAGAACAATTTCTTGTTTATTAAACTGGAGTTCACTCATGATGTTTGTAACATCAATTTCAGATTTTGAAAATGTTTTAGCAGTAGAAGATTTAAAGGATCTTTCTCCAATAAAAGCTTCCAGCTTTGTTAGCTTTATGAGGTATTTCTCCAGAAGCTTCTTCAATTTCATCAACCTTCTAAAGTTGTTATGCAGGAACTTCATCAACTTTATGAGTTCCATCTTCAGCAGCTGTGTCAACTTTCTGAAGTGATGTTTCAGTAGTTGCATCAGCTTCTTGAACCTCATTAGCTGCAATCTCAATATTTGAGGTATTGCGTCAACTTGCTGACTTTCATTCTCAGCAACATCAACTTCCTTTTGATGTTCTTCATCATTCTGAACTTCATCAGCTTTCTGAACTGCATCGTTAGCATTATCAGAAACTTTTTTGGAAGGTTTCTCCAAGAATGTCTTGATCCATTGTTGAAGGATCTGCTTCCATAAGATCATTTTGAGGAGATGCGTCTTCTTCTTCTGAGAGATTCCAACTTTCTCAACCTTTCTCTTATTCCTAGTTTTTGTGAATCAAATACCCCCATTGTTGTCAAATACTTTTTGTCAAAGATTTGATAATCCTTCTCATACACTTCATTTTTTTAGAGGCATCTAAAAATGCTTGAATGTGATTATGAAAGTCATTTCATATAGAATATGAGAAGTCTTCTTGTTCTTCAATCATATGTTGCAGAATCATGTAGTTGAGATTGAAAGACAATCTGTTGAGAACATGATATATGATGCATGATCAACATTAATGACATTCTCAAACACTTCCACACATTATAGCGAGTGAAGGGAGAGATTGTTTAGAATCTTAGGTAGATACTTGATATTGGAGGACTTGTATTTCTCCTTGTTGTTTGATCCAACATTCTCTAATCTTCCAAAGTTATTGAATCTTCTTTGAGTAATAAATTTTGTTGACCAATTGTCTCAAAGTCTATTATTTCTACCTTGCTTGAAAACATAGGGATGAACTTGGAAGCTTTCAACTTTTTGGATTGAGTAGCTTTAACATCGTGAGGATTTTCCTGAACATGCTGATCTGCAGACACTTGAACATTCTGATCTTCAGTTTCAAATGTTTCTTGAACAATATGAATTGTTTCCTGAGCATCTTGAAACACATCAGTGTTGAAGTTTGAGTTTAGATCTTCTATGTTGAGATCAAAACCAGTTGAAAATTTCATTTTCTCATCTTCTTGTGATTGAGCATTTTCTCCACTCATCATCTTAGAAGCCAAGATTTCTACAACTTCCAGAGTATCTTTATCAACTTCTTGAGCAACTTGCTCAGTATTTTCTTCAACTCTCTGATCTTGGACAGAAGGGTTTTCTTCAACATTTTGAGGTGTGTCAACCTTCTGATGTTCCTTTTCAGCAATATTCTCAACTTCTTTTTGAAGAGATGCATCACCAACTGTGTCAATCTTTTGACTGTCTTCTTCAGTGATTGCAGCAACCACATGAGCCTCTTGAGGTATCTCATCATCTTCCATTTGAGTGACAGCCTCATCTTGCACAATTTTTTCTTCAACAACTTCATCTTCTTTCTGAAGTTGTTCTTCATTCTCACTAGCAACATTCTGAACTGCTTTTCTTGCAAGTTCATCAACTTGTTGAAAGAACTCCAGGGCTGGAGGACAATGAGCTTCATCATCTTCCATATTTTCAGGAGATCCATCTCCTTCTTTCTTCTGAATGTTGGATAGGTTTCTAACCTTCTCAACTTTTCTTTTCTTCCTAGTTTATAAACTTTATGATTTGCATGTCTTTTCACAGATCCAGATGTTCCTGAAGTTGAAGGAGTTGGCATGTTTGAAGTGGTGATGTGAAGTTGTCCTAAGGTTTTGGTTGTGAATCTCACCTTCTAGGGATACTTGTGCATCCTTAAAGATGGGAGTCATATGGATCCCATATGGCAACTCAACAACTTTTTGTTTGACAGCCAAACAAGAATCAATCATGTATTGAAGGAATATGAAGCAGAGGTTGAGTTTTGTCTTGGTCATGAGATGATACATCAATCAGTATCAGCATCAAAGGTTTCACATCTAGGGAGTAAAGTGTACCTAATCACGTTTTGGAGGATTTTAGGGACATCTTGAGATTTGTGGAATCATGATCAGGTTTGGTGTATTCTAGAATAGGTTGTGGTTCATGTTTAGGTGATGACAGATGATAGCTTATTAGAGGTGTGCAAATAAATGAAGTTTTGGTTCTTTGACTTGAACTCATTTTAAATTGTTCCATTGTTCTATAACAACTCAACATCATTTTGAGAAGTTTCTGAATCTTCATCATTTTGATCTCCACATATTTCTTGAACATAATTTGTCCATGAATCAAGTCTTTCCCAGAAATTTAGAAGACATTCCTGCATCACAAATTGGTAAAGCTTTTGGTACCCGTATTACTTTGGGTCCTTTGAGGTTAGTGTTTCTCTTCTTGAGAGATTCTTTCTTGTGACCACATTATGATTTAAGATGATCAGATTTGTTGAAATGAGAAAATTATATTTTACCAATCTCAACTTTTTGAGATCATTCTAATTTAGGATAAAATGTCTTTTTGAAATGAGGATTTTTTTCACGTTTCTTTTTATAAAAAAACATACATGTTCAGAATGTTGAATTCTTTTTCAAAATGAACATTTTTATTTACCTTCTCACTTTTGTTTATGATAGGTTATGAATCCTAAACCAGCTTTTTGAAAGGTCTTAACAGACTTTAGAAAGTTGGTTATATCCTTTTTCAAAATTTTACTTCCCTTTTCAAAATAACATTTTGTTTCAAAAATTCAGACTTTTCTAAATCTTACAAATTTTTGCTCATTAACGATCTTATGTTTCTAAAATATTTTAAAATGAGAGTGCTACAATTTTTGAATGGTTTTAAGATATATATCATTCAAGATTAGTAGTTTCACATTTTCTTTCTTTATACAAGAAAATTTATTATTTAAAAGTTCATACTTTTAAGATAAAATGCATGAGTCATATGAGATATTATTAAACACTTTATATAAAAGATAAGGATTATAATTTCTTACCTCTTCACTTTTTGTGTTTGTCTTTACTCATGTGTTGCCTTCTTCTTCTTCTTCAAAATTATCTCCAGTTGCCAACTTTGCATTTTCTTCTTCAGAGGGCATTTGGTTTTGAAATAATCCACATTGTTGCATATGTGACATGCACTTTGGTTTGCAGGTTTTGACAGAATGTTGTTGTGTTCATCATGATCTCCATCTGGGTTCATGTGGATGAACGGTCAGATGTGTTTCTGGGTTTCATCATATGAATATCACATGAATTTCTGGGTTGTACTATGAAGATTGTTCTTGGAGTACTTCAGAATGTTCCTGGATCAGATCTTATTTGAAATCTGTCTTGGAACTAGTGCATGATTGATAATGTGAAACTGTCACTTCACTTCCATACTTTAGGGGATTTGACTTACTTTGTACAGTACCAACTCCCTTATGTGTCGATTTCCTGTTGAATCAGACTTTATCTTGCTTGTTGCTTTTGCTTTTGCTTTTTGCTTTTACTTTTTACTTTCCAACCACTGTACTGTTCATGTCAGAAAAAGCATGGAGCAGGATCAAACTTTCTGAACTCAGGGGACTTCAGAATGTTCCTTTTGTTTCATTTAGGATGATTTGTAAGATTCTTATTTGATGTAATCAAATCCTAATAGTGAAACATCAATGAAGTGTAGTATGGAAAACATCTAGGATGATATTCTTAATGGAATATTCCTAATGTTTTGTAATTCTATTGTTCATAGTCTTGAATGAACATTGAAGATGCCCTTTTTGACTTTAATCAAATAAATGCCTTTGTTCCTTGATTGATCTTAGTCAATGTACTTTACTGAGCTTTTATTTATGTCACGTGAACCTTGCATGTTCTTCATTTGGTTCGTGAATTTATGGGCTTGGTTCTTGATGTTCATCAGAACAACCTTCTGAACTCTGTCCAACCTTCTGAACTCATTTTAACTTTTTGAATTCTCACTGAATTCATAAGCTTTAATGTTCTTTGATCACTTGATCCTTGGTTTGATTTATACTTTGTTTGTGTCTTGGTTAATCACTCAAGAAGGCACAAATACCAAGAATTATCAAAGTCCATTAATCCTTTAATCACCATAGATGTCTTTAATGATTTCTTGATCCAAAGTCAAAATCATTTTCTGCATAAGATATGTTCATGTCACATCTATTCTTGCATGTTCTTCGTTTGGCGTCTCCTACGGGATCGTGTTCCGACAAAAGATAATTTGTTTCACTACCGCATTATCTCTGTTGGTGATCAGATGTGTGTTTCAGGTTGTGGTCAATCGGAATTGGCTAGTCACCAATTCTTAGATTGTTCCTTTTTTGGAGCCCTTTAGTGTGATGTTTATTGTTGGTCAGGAACTGTTACAGTTTCTCCCTATCATTTTACAATGCATTTTCAGTAGTTTGCTCATATTGTTGGTGTTTCCAAATCCCACCGTGTTTGACATGTAATGATTTGGTGCGCCTGCATTTGGATTATTTGGAAGGACAGAAATAGCATAATTTTTTCAGATGAACCGGCCTCCACTCTTCAACTTACAGTGTTAAGCTTCTCTCGTTTTGATGGTTAAAGGTAAAAATCTCTAACTTGTCATTTAATTACCGTAGGTGGTGGCTTAACCCCATAGGTTAATTCTAGTGTTTCATTTTTCATTTTGTACTATGTTTATGTTGTTATGCTTTTGTGAACTTTTAGTGATCCTTTAGCACATCTTGTGCTTGAAAAGTTTAATATAATTAGTCTATTGTTAAAAATCCTAGCCACTCAACTCCAATACATTATCATGGAGTTTTCTCATCTTTTTTATTTTTTTCAAAAACAAGAAATGACAACTCAGCTTCATTTTACTATCATTTTATATGTTATAAAAACACTAGAACCATCTTTGTTTTCTTCTTTTCATTTAATATTTTTCCTTCCTAATAAAAAGTGTAGAAGTTTCTTAGATTGCGAAGAGCCGTGCAAGTGGTATCTATCTATCACCCTATCTTTACATTCACGGTGTTAACACATTTCCATTCCATCCGCATCATCATCAAATCAAATTCTATTAACAAATATTAATTAATCAAACCCAATTTCCTCATTCACACGGAACTTTCTCAAACATTTTACCTAACTAACTAGTACCTTCTCGTTCCTTCCTTTCTTTTTCTTCTCTCTTTCTCTTTCTTCTTCTCCTTTTTATTCTCCACCGAACCTTCTAGAACCACCACAATATCTCAACAAAATTCTCTCTTCCTCATGGCTCCGTCGCCAGCTCCGGTGGAAAACAACGGAGAAACAACCACAACCACCGTTGCAACACCCACCCTTGAGTCTCAGAGATCTATTCCTACGCCGTTTCTGACAAAAACATATAACCTTGTCGAAGATAAATCTATCGACGAGGTTATTTCGTGGAACGAAGATGGATCCACGTTTATTGTTTGGAACCCTACCGTCTTTGCTAGTAACTTGCTTCCTAAATATTTCAAACACAATAATTTCTCCAGCTTTGTTCGTCAACTCAATACTTACGTAATTCCATTCACTTTCCTGTTATTTTATCTTTTATGCTTGTTTTTTCTGTTGTATTAACAAATTGAAGCGACAAGGGTTGAATCTTAACCAGTTTTATTGATTTTGTTCTGTTGCAGGGATTTAGAAAAGTAGTCCCTGACAGGTGGGAATTTTCAAATGAGTATTTTCGAAGAGGAGAAAAACGGCTTCTATGTGAAATTCAACGGAGGAAGATCTGTTCTCCCACACCTTCACCGTCGTCTGTGTCTGTTTCTGCTTCTGCAGTAGCAGCAGAAACTACAACAGCGACGGTTGCAGTTCCTTCACCGATGCCGTTGACGATAATACCAACAGCGATGCCGATGATATCACCGTCAAACTCCGGTGAAGAACAAGTGATATCCTCAAGTTCTTCACCGGCACGAGCACCAGCGGAGCTTCTCGACGAAAACGAAAGATTGAGGAAAGAGAACAGTTTATTGAATAAAGAGCTTGCTGAGATGAGATTGCTTTGTAACAATATATACTCTCTCATGTCAAATTTTGCAAACAGTAACAGTCAAACAGACGGTGGTGCGCAGGGAAGTCGAGAATCCGGTATGACGGCGGTGAATCGGAAACCGCCGGCGCTGGATTTGATGCCGGCGGTGGAAAAACGGAGCTCCGGCGAGGAAATAAATCCGAAGATATTCGGTGTAGCGATTGGAACAAAACGAGTAAGAGAAAACGGTTGTGAAAATGGTGAAAGAGAGGATGATACGCTGTTGCGGCTACATCAACCTGGTTCTACGGATGTGAAATCTGAACCGTTGGATTGTTCGGATCGTGACAATGATCGAACATCGTGGTTGAATCAGAGCCGTAGAAACAATCAGAGTTTATGTAAATGACACGTGGCGGATTTGTATTCAGATTTAGGTTAGATAAAGATAATGATGGTGTAGGGAATCTGAGACCGTGCGCACGCGGAGATGCACGTGATAATGTTGTAGTCACGTGTGTCGTTTAACCGTATGTGACCAATTCCCAGAAGTTTCTTATGGGAAGTCAGAAGAAAACGATACTGTTTTGTGTTGTCCCTTTTCTTTGTATTTTCAATTTATTTTTTGGTACTTTTTGGGATTAAAAACTAGATGTGGACCGTAGATGTACCTCTGTTGTATTGTTTAGAATTTTATTAATCCTATAATTAATTTTACATCAAGATTTATAGTTATGTGAACTAAAAAAAACGTATGAGAATGCTACTATGTTGAACAATTGATAGTGCATTATTCTTTCCTTTTTATGTAAAAAGAAAAGTTATTTTCTTGCCTTATTCAATCATCCGGTCCCTTAATTTAATTGACTGTCTTGATTTGGTCCTCTAATTATAATTTGTACCAATTTGGTCCCTATGTTTTGCTTCGTTACTAGTTTTGGTCCTTTCTGTTAGTTTCTCTAAAAAAACGTTAACTTATGTACTAATTTGGTCCTCTATGTTTTGCTTTGTTACTAGTTTTAGTCCTTTCTGTTAACGTTTTTTGAGAGAACTAACAGAAATGACTAAAACTACTAACGGAGTAAAACATAGAGGATCAAATTGATACAAATTATAGTTAGGAGATCAAATTAAGACAATCAATTAAGTTAAGGGACCAAGTGATTAAATAAGTCTATTTTCTTTTATCATTATTATTATTTTTAAGTCTTGATTAATTTTACAATCCAGCATGTCACTATATAACTATATATGGTTTTTCCCCTAAAAAAATATGTTTTTTTTATGTGAAAAGAATAGATATATATATGCTTTTATCTTCTGATTAATTTTATGTATAATTGTGAAATATATCTTCTTATTAATGAAAATGTATTCCTAAAAAAAATAATGAAAATGTAATCGTAAAATGAAAGTCAACGAAAAATTAAAATTGAAGATGAAGATTATATATATATATATATATATATATATATATATATATATATATATATATATATATATATATAAAGAGATAT
>Ga0228711_1010391_pt1 | contig 12259 bp, 8 predicted proteins | sample MedpolnodulmetaG_2_FD_177996 | JGI IMG/M metagenome (GOLD analysis project Ga0228711, IMG submission 177996) | Root nodule microbial communities from Medicago polymorpha collected in Santa Monica, California, United States - brown nodules | ecosystem: Host-associated > Plants > Roots > Nodule...
ATGTCATCATCGTCTGGTCTATGTTGCTGCTCTGGTATATGATCCTGGTCATACCCACCATCAGTGACATCGTGGTGTACCTGATCCTGATAATTCAGGTACTCCACCTCGGACGGGTCAACAACCTGTGACTCTTCAGGCTGTGTAGCCTGAGAAGTCCCTGAACCATCCCCCCTCCGACCTCTTCCCCTCTTCGGTATATGTGCGTTTCTCCTCTCCTTCTCATTCCGGTAGCTTTGTGTCTCAGCACGCCTACCACCAATCATGTTAGATGGATCAATCAGGTCTTGCTCAGACATATCTACACAAACAATTAAAAATTTAACATCATTTCCATAACCTAATCAAACACTTTGTGTGCATCATTTCAATATAATTTAAACTAAACCTTCACATTTCAATATAATCATTCACATCTCAGTGTAACCTTCACATTTCAATATAAACATAAACATTCAATATAATCATTATAATCATCATTTCAACATAAACATAAACATTCACATTTCAATAAACATAAACATAACTAAACCTAAAACCATTCAATATAATCATCATTTCAATATAATTTGTGTGCATCATTTCCATCATAACCTAAACATCATTTAATATAATTCTCATAACTAAACTAACTAAATAATCAATAAAATTGTCATTGAGGCACTTTATCAAACACTTTGTGTGCAAAATATCAAACATACTCAAAATATGTTCATTTGCCACCGTTCAAAACCACATTATCATTAAACATCATTTAAACAGCATAGACAACAAATACATTCATTTATCAATTCATAAACTACACATGCAATCATCAAATTGTCAATTTTAAAATTAAACCTAAACAAACTAACATTATCATTAAAATGATTGATACAACTTACTTGTGATAATGTGTTGTTGATTTGCTTGCAATTCGCGAAAATGGCTTTGGTGATAATGTGTTTCTGTTTAACTGTCGAGGTTTTCCTCGGTAGTTAACTGCAGCTGATTTTTGCATTCCTCGATAGTTAACTATCGATGGACATTTCCGTCTATTACATGTGTTTCTCAGCGAAACCAAATGTGTCATCAGCAATTTTCATCTTCTTTTTCCTCTGAGCAGTAATTAAACAGCAGTAATTGTTTTTGAAAGACAATTCTGAGCAGTAATGAATTGAGGAGAAAGGAGGAGATAATTGTCCTCTTTCCTCTTTCATTTTCCTGTACTCCCTCTGCTCCCAATTAACATCTACACTGACATTACAATTTCCTCCTCACATCTCCAATCAGTGTCGGTGATCTACTTATTATTTTCAAACAAAATCAAACCTCATTCATATCCCCATTATTCTAATCCTAATTTTCCATATATATCATTACACCCACACTCTTTTACACCATCACCCACATTCTTTGAATTTGAAACAACAAAATGTCATCAACAACATTGAAACAACAACACTACGCCACAAGTGGCTTAGTAATCGGTTACGCACTCTGTTCAAGCTTATTAGCAATCATAAACAAATACGCTATAACTCAATTCAACTACCCAGGTCTTTTAACAGCGTTACAATATCTCACTTCTTCACTCGGTGTTTACCTTTTAGGTAAATTAGGGTTTCTTCATCACGATCCTTTCACTATTCCAATCGCTAAGAAATTCTTCCCTGCAGCACTTGTTTTCTTCTTAGCGATCTTCACCAACACCAATCTCCTTCGACACGCTAACGTCGACACTTTCATTGTTTTCAGATCTCTTACCCCTCTTCTTGTTGCTCTCGCTGATACTGCTTTTCGCGGTCAACCTTCTCCGTCTAATTTTACCTTTTTGTCCTTGGTTGTTATTCTTGCTGGTGCTGTTGGTTATGTTGCTACTGATTCGGGTTTTACACTGACGGCTTATTCTTGGGCTTTTGCTTATTTGGTTACCATTACTACTGAGATGGTTTATATTAAGCATATGGTTATGAGTCTTGGATTGAATACTTGGGGTTTTGTACTTTATAATAATGTATTGTCATTGATGATTGCTCCTGTTTTTTGGTTTTTGACTGGTGAGAATTTTGAGGTTTTTACTGCGTTGAGATCGAGTACTGGGAGTTTGTTCGATGTGAACGCGTTTTTGGCTGTTTCGTTGTCTTGTGTGTTTGGTTTATTGATTAGTTTCTTTGGATTTGCTGCTAGAAAAGCTGTTTCTGCTACGGCGTTTACTGTTACTGGGGTTGTGAATAAGTTTCTGACTGTGGCGATTAATGTGACCATTTGGGATAAGCATGCTAGTCCTGCTGGTTTGGTTTGTTTGCTTTTTACGATTATTGGGGGTGTTCTTTATCAGCAATCGGTGACTGGAAGTGGTTCGCAACAGGCGGTTGTGGTGACTAAACAGTCTGATGTTGAAAGTAGTCTTGTTGGTGATGGTGATTCTGAAGATGAGAGTGAAGGAAAGGGTAAACATGCTTCTCTATGATGAGTATTTTGTATTATTGTTTATTTCTAGTTAGTATTTGACTGTGTTAAAGTGTAATGCACTATGAATGTTGTCTTATCTCAACAACAGTAGGAAATTTTATTTAATATGAGGGATTATTTTCATAGTGATATGAAATCTAGTGTCTTGAATCTTGAATTTGCAGGTATTAGAAACTAGTGTTGTGTTTGAGTAGGGAAGTATACTCTCTGCTTGTATATAGGCAAGGGTGAGTGTGAAACTTGTTTTAGCTCAAGCAAGTCAGGGAAGTGTGAGTATGAGTATGACCCAATTCCAAGATGTGTGGTGTTATATAATCATATTGCTCAGTCATATTGGAAATCCAATTGACACAACTACTCGGCAGACACATTTGAAATAGCATCTAGGAATGAAAACATATTGGTTTTGGAGGGTAACATCAACAATAACATAACATTTTGAAAGAAATATACTCTCTGCTTGTATATAGGGAAGGGTGAGCGTGAAACTTGTTTTAGCTCAAGCAAGTCACGAGGGAAGTGTGAGTATGAGTATGACCCAATTCCAAGATGTGTGATGCTATATAATTATATTGTTCAGTCATATTGGAAATCCAATTGACACAACTACTAGGCAGACACGTTTGAAACAGCATCTAGGAATGAATACATATTGGTTTTGGAGGGTAACATCAACAATAACATAACATTCTGAAAGAAAGAAGAGATAGTAAAAATCAATTAGTGTTTTGAAAAGTTGGAAAAATTGCATTTCTAAGCTATTTACACTCATTATATAATTATCGCAGTATTTTAGCTACTGCTCTTATTTTGAAGCTTCTAATTACTAGCAGCTTGCTTGACATTGCTCCTTTTGCTAATTTTTTTTCCTTATCTTCGTTATAGTTTGATGCACAACATGCTTTGCTTACAACAATCCAGAATGTGAGCCTCCTTTGTTTGCGTAATGTAGCTACTTTTAGCAATTTCCTTTCTCTTTATTGTAAGTTTTGGCATTCCATTGAGTACTTTTGTTTGAAGAATGACCATGTTTTCATTACATGATCAGCTTGATTTAGACAAATAAATTGGTTCAATTAGAAATATGTTGTTCAAATTGTTGTTTGCTTAGCATTATTAAATCAATTTCATATTCAGTTTGTTTTCATTCTACTGAATATTTTTGTTGGCAGAATGTTGTTTCTTTAAGTTTAGTTGCAAGCACTACAACCATATGATGACATACCTTTATAAAGTTAACTTAATTATTGTGTTGGTTGGTTCAATTCTCGACCACATTGTTTTGGAGGGTAACAATAACATAGCATTTCTAAAAGAAAGAAGAGATTGTAAAAAATCAATTACTGTTTTCAAAAGTTGGAACAATTTCATTTCTAACCTATTGTCACCTCCTAAATTTGCTTTGGATCTGTTTTATGTTTTTGGTCTCTTGCCTGATGTCATTTTATTGTAAATTTTACTAGCGAGCTATTATTCGCTTTTTAACTTTTGAAGAGACCCTGTCTATGTTGCTTTTTTGTGCTTCTCATCCTATTAGTAGTCTTCAATAGCTGATTATGAATTTTGACTACAAATTGTGTGGTATTAGATTGTCCTTATGTAGCACAAATAGCTGCAGCAGCACTGTTAATTTATTGCTCATGTTGATGAGTTTTTCCATGTCCAAAGGAAATTCTGTTGTTGTAATTTGCTGTCAAGAATGTTCTCTTGATTTAGTCTTGGTGTTCAGTAGAAGTTGTGTTTATCCGTTGCAAGCTGGTTGTGCATATGCTGTTGTTATCTTGAAGATTTGAATGCTAATTAGAAATTGGCCTGCATGTGGATGATATCTTTTTGATGGGTCACTTGACTATTTAGTACATTAAAAGGAAAATTGTTATCAATTGTTCTTTTCCATGAGTTTTGCTATTGTTATCAGATTTTGTTAGCCTACGTTCTTCGTAGAGTAATAGTAGTAGAGTAATCGTCAGATTTTGTTAGCCTGACGATTAGTAGAGAACTGGTGAAATGAACTATAGTAGTAAAAAGATGGTACCTGTTATTGGGATTTCATACCATTTTAGGATCTCTCACCAAATAATCGCACGGTATTTAATGCTTCAGGGTTCATCTATTGGTGTATATGAAGTACTTCCAAAAGAATTAAGTTCCCTGATTCTCCGTGTTCTTTATTTATTTATTATTATTTATTTTATTTTATAACAAGATGACAGTTGATTCAACTAGTTTATGTATTTATATATTAGTCCAACTGATTATGTTCTAGTGACAATCAGACCGATTATGTGATGATTTTCGTTTACATCGATTTTTATGCTAAAATATATTAGTCCAACTAATTATGTTCTAGTTACAGTCAGACCGATTATGTGATGATTTTCAGCTACAGTTTACATCGATTTTTTTAACATTGGATTACATTTTTTAGTTCCAGTTTCATAAAGAGAAATGATATTTGAACATCCATTTTGTGACAATTTTCTCTCTCATATTCACATTATTTTTATTTTATCTCTCTATTGCTTTGGTTTTCGTGCAAATATCTACTTTTTTCTTTGTAAATTATGGTTGTCAACCAAATGGTTGTTCAAATAACACTCATCTTTCATAAATTCCTGAACTATCACTGTTTGGATAAACTCTTTTAAGAAGCATATTTGATGTTGAGCTTTTGCTAGTGTTTTATCAACGGAGGAAAGATATGAAAAAGTGAATTTTAAATGAATAGCAAAATTCATGGATATAATATAACTCTTTAAGGACTACTCTTTTGCCTTTAAGGTAGGAATTACTTTTCAAAGTATTCAACATTTTCGATATAGTCGTCAATTTGAGAGGCAATCTAACCCCGTAAAAAAACAGAATTGTTGCTGTTTAGTCCTATATATAATAGGTCCAAAATGGGTGTGTTTGGATGGAAGGTTTAGGAGGGGAAGGGAGAGGAGGGCTTGCTTTTTTTTTTTTAAAATTACACACATTATAAAATGAATTTTAGAAAATTAAAGGTTAAACTGCACTTTTCGACCCCTAAGTTTCAAAATGTTGCGATTTTAACCCCCTATTAAATAAAATTGCAATTTTGGCCCCTTTTATCCCAAAATTGTCGAGAAGACTCCACGTGTCCTAAAAAAGTGGCCATAATCGCAACTTTTTGAGAAGATAAGGGGTCAAAAGGTCATATTTTCCTTATGTTAGGGGTCAAAAGAGCATATTTCCCTAAACATGGAGGGTCACTTTTGTCATTTTTTTTCACGGGGGGCCCCCAAAATCGCAACTTTTTAAAACTTAAGGGATGAAAAGTGCACTTTAGCCAAAATTAAATTAACAACATGATAAATGATCATATACTACTTTAAAAACACTTAATTTATTTTAAAAAAACATTTTACATTGTTCGTAATTTAAAAAATAAAAGTGAGTCCTCCCCTCTCTTTCTAAACTCTCAATCCAAACACACTCTAAGTTGTAGTGATATCTTGGGGTATTTTTAAGGAATGCCATCGACTTAATTGTGGTTAGTTAGCAAAAACATTTGTTCTAGTGTCAATAAAATTTATCAAAGCGACTTTGAATTATTAAAAAATAAAAGTAATAACAATTTAGACACATTTATGTAGAGAAAAAATATAGACACATTATTCAACCCACCATGGAGTGTTATTTATCAATTAGTTTATCATTTTGAGCTCATACACACATGGGTTATCTGGCCAGCACATACTTCTAAATTTAATGCCCGATACAATGTTAAAATAATCATTTTTATACAACCAATGTAACTGTTTCAAGATATTATGTCCAAGTACCTTATGAATGGCGTCAAGCTCATCATATTGCCAGACCTGGTAGAATGTTGTTCTTCACTTACCCATCTCTGTAAACACATTATTCAGCTCCAACTTCTTTTGCAAGAAATTTTCTTAAATGACCAGAGCAGATCACTCCTGCCTGCAAAATATTATCCTAAGAGCTCTATGCAGTAGCACAAATTTTACGATCCAAATAGACATACTGATGTTAATGATTGAAGGTAATAAATGCAAAATGCTAATGCTTATAAGAGGTCTTACTAAAATACCTGATAATACCAACATAAACGATACCATTATGATGATTGTTCCAACATTTGAAAAGGTCTTCAATATGATTCTTGTGAGGAGGCTGAGCACATACCAATCCTGCATATTTTCCCGTTTCTGGCTAGGCGTGGGAGGATACAACCCGAATAACATAGTCATAATAGATCAAACACAGGCCAAGCTGTGAGTAATAGGAGTTTGGAAATGCTTACAACAACAATGGATGGACAAATATCCTCTCCAGATTCAGGATGAGATACGTCAGCGCTAAAAGTTATATAGTTGGGAATGTCACTAACCAGTGGAATCCTGCAACTTAAAGCATCCAAAAGTAATGTGTTCCCTCCTCCCATCTAAAATTATATTGCTTTTATATAACAACAAATGAAGATTAAGTGAAAAGTGGAAATATAGAAGTGATAATTCTTAAGTAGTAAGAAACCAAGGTGATACTTTGGATTGTAAAGATTGATAAATCATTTAAAATTCATAATACAAACCTTGATATTGATTGATCTTTAGTGCTATATTTTACAAATACTGTCTATTACAAATACGTGTTAGATTTTCTCAATCCCAAATTTGTTTCACAATTTTTTTGAGATCACTTGAAGGAAGAATTTGTTTCTTCAACGTAAGGAGAAAATGTGAGATAAAATATGACAAGAGAAATGTTATGCAAAAAGTTTCTTGTGAACATGAAGAGTAGCAAATTCTTGGGAGAAGAAATTAAAAAAGAGAGTATATGCAAACAAAATGAAGTAGTAAAGTACTAGAATCTCTTAGAATCATAACACCATTATTGTCACGAAGAATGACAATGTCAATGAGCAACTCTAGCTCTTTACAGCCAAGTTTGTTTAGGGAAGCAAAATTTACATACTTCAAGGCCTTCTTAACTATATCCGGTCTTGCTGAATATACTGAAACATTCCCGACTAAATTCATGTGAAAGTATATAATAAAAGAAGTTGGGAAAGTGACGTGGTATCCTATACAAATAATCAAGTAAATAACGCGCGATGTATAGTTCGCACCTATAAAAAAGTTGTTAGGTATAACAAAACTAAACCTACTCCTAATACTGATGCATAAGATTTAAAATGGCTAGGGATTTGATTAATCAATAGTAGTGCAAGTTAAGGATGACAAGTTTGATGATTGCAAATGTCTAGGTACATATTTATAGCTTTCTTAGTATGATAGCATGAGTAATCAATTACTATAATCCCATCCAGAATCCAGATGCTTTTGGTAATGGTCTATCAAGGTGAGACTCTTTACATTTGATCATTGTGTTGAAGCACTCCTCTCTTAAATAAATTAGCTTTGGTTGGAATAGGTTGAGAATAGGAACGAATCCAGAAACGTATGAGAAAGGGGGGTTGAAAAGATTTTAATTCACAATATATTTTTGTAGACATAAACGAAAAATTGAGGAACAGGAAAAAGTGTCTAATGTTTGTAATTAAAAAGATCAAAATTTAACGAATGTTTAAGCCCTAGAACGTATGAATTAAAGTTCAAGTTCCGATTGAAAGAGATACTTACATTTAATAATGTCCGATATGTTTCAAATAAGATTTTCTTCGGTGAAATAAACTTGTAGAAAACCAAAAAATAAAAAAAAATAGAACCAAAAAAAATTAAGGTACCAAGTGAAAACCTAAATCTAGCTCATTTTTTTATGGGAAAATTTAATAATAAATATTGCATAACAATGAAATAAATAATAAATCGCACTATAATAATAATCACATTATCTATCCGTTTGGATTGAGCTTATTTTGAGTTTATGCAAAACAATTTATACAAATAATTAAACTTTTATTTATTATTCATAAGCTTGTTAAGGTAGTTTATTAAAAAACAACTTATCAAGATACAATTTTCATTAAAGATAACTTATGAATTAATATTTCATTAGCTCAAAATAAGCTGAATCCAAACGGGGCCTATATATTAATTGTATACAACAGAAAATTATTTCCATTACTTTAATCTTGTAATTTTTACGTTTAGAAAAATTCAAATTTTACTCAATACATGTTAAAAAATATAATTTTTTTATAAAAAAAAGTTTCTTATGATGTTTTTAACTTTTTTTTTCACTAAAGAAAAAAAACATTTTTTTATAATTTTTTTTATAAAAAAAATGCAAATTATATTATCATTGTCACACCTCCACCGGAATTACATTATTACAGTAACATTGTCTAAGACCATGTCAACCGAAACCCCACCGGAAGAAATGACGAAGACGACGACGCCTCCACCGCCGCCACTCACGGTACAACAGCGAGTAACCACCTCTACCGAAAGCCTATCACTCCACGATTCACTACCAGTGAAGTTCCTCCAAAAATTCCGATGCGTGTGCACGTCATGGAATTCTCTCATCTCAAAAGATTCCGAATTCGTCAAGAAACACCTTCGCATGTCAAGAACCAGACGCCACCTCTTCATCCATTTGACGATTCACTTCCACTACATTATATTTTCACCTCTAATCCTACTCAACTCAACACTTCTTTCTTCTTTTTCATTGGTTCTTGTGACGGTCTCTTTTGTTTCAAGATTGATGATCGTCTCGCCGCTATTTGGAACCCTTCAATAAGAAAATCCAAGGAATTACCCTATCTGGATGTTCCATACTTGGTTATGATCCTTTCATCCATAATTACAAGGTTGTTTCTGTTTTTTACTGTGATGTTTTTTCTGATGGCATTTGGGTTAGCAAATCTCATGTTAACATTCATGGCGAAGGATTCAGAATTTCCCTTCTATGATGGTGGTGAACCTTGTGCTGATCCAGGAATGTTCGTAGGTGGCACTGTTAATTGGTTTGCACGTTTTAACGAGTCATGTGTCATTGTTTCTCTTCATTTAGAGAAAGAGTCTTACCAAGAGATTTCACAACCTGCTTATGGAATGCCTGATTAGAAATTTTCATGCAATTTGTTAGCCTATGTTCTTCGTAGAGTAATAGTAGTTCCTAACAATTAGCAGAGAACTAGAAATGAATTATAGTTAGTGGAAAAATGATACCTGTTACTGGGAATTAATACCATTTTAGGATCTCTCACTATCTAATAACCAAGTAATCATATGATATTGAATATTTCGGTGTTCATCTATTGGTGTGTATTGTGTATTTCCAAAAGAATTAAGTTTCCAGATGCTTCCTGTTCTTTATTTTATAAGAAATGATTTTTTTTTTTTTTTATCAAATAGTCTAGTGACCAAAAATTCAGTCTTAAGATAAATAAGTGGAGTTTGAACCTTGACCATTACATAACGCAATGTCTCTTTTAAGTTTTAATTGAACTATACTCACAGACTTTAGAAATGATTGTTAATTCAACCATTTTATGTATTGGTCCAATCATCGACTCCATCACTAAATAAGTAAATATATTAGTCCAACCAAATTTTTTTTTTTTTTAAAGTAGTCAGGTGATAATAATTTCACGTCTTAAATGAATAAATGAGAAATCCAGAGTTTAAAACTTTTAATCTTGATCCGTGTGCATTGTTTCTACCTATTGATTTATACATTGTCTTCTAATTACATTTATAATTTTCTCAGTTAGTTATATCGATTTTTATAACACTGGATATAACTTTAACGAAGAAGAAGGATATTTTGATGTTGAGCTTTTAGCTATTATTTATCAACGGAGGAGTTGCATGACTTCTCTAATGTGAAGAGATATGAAAAAGTGAATTTTAAATGAAAAGCAAAAAGTTTGGATTTGTTTGAGAATACAATTAAAGACTATTCTATTTTCTCTAGAAGGTACGAATAATTTTTCATATTATTCAACATTTTTGTTGTAGTTGCTAATTCGAGAGCCAATCTAACCTCGTAAAAACGGATGTTCCATGAAAATTAGTTCTATAATAAGAGTTTTTTTTTAAAAAAAAAAAATAAGTTCTATAATAAGAGTGTTTTTTGTATAGTATTTAGACATCGTATAGAGAAAAAAATTTCTAAAAAGAAAGAGGGAAAAATGATATCACGTTTTGCGGGATATATGTTTTTGTTTTAAGATTTTTTTTTTTGGGTGCTTAATCACTATAAATTCGGTCTTCTTCAAAAATCTTATAGTAGATCAAAAAGTTTTAAGTTGTAAAGATATTTCTTGGGATGTTTACTAAAAGTCCATGACATCAAATACTCTCATTAAACCAAAAGTTCTAAGTTATCTTAGGACGTTTACCGAAAGTTAAAGACGTCAAAGACTTTCAATTAAATTGGTTAGTGAATAAAATCATTTTTTTTATTAAGTAATCTAGAATTTGAATTTCAATTATTGTATATCGTAATGTATCTGTCAATTGAATTATACCTACATAGACTTTTCTAATGTCAATCAAAACAACTTTACATAAATAATATAAAATCAAAGTTAAAAAATGTAAACGCATTATCAACACACGCATGGTTGGAGTGTTTTTTATTTATTATTTTGAGCTCATATACGCATGGGATTATGTTTTTCTATTTTAGTTTTTTGATATTTTCTTTTTGCACAAAAATATAATATGAGAGTAATGTTTTTATTGGCCCTAACAAGCAAGTGGTCGGCAACGCATGCATTCTAATAGGTGTCGAAATCTAAGTAAAAATGAATCAAAGAAAGATGATGCATCTGAAGTAAAATTTAGACTAAAAAGATCAATTTTCTTTGATATATTTTTGCTTATATAGACTAAATAGATCAATTTTCTTTAATATATTTTTGCTTATATATTGAGTAGACTTTAAACATCATCGCATATGTGCTCTCATGCTTGGTACAAGTCGTCCTACTAATAAGTAAGAACCATAAAATCTATTTTTATAAAAGATTAAACAAACGCACCCATTATCCGATGGAATTTCGCTATATATATATATGGGGAAATTACACTCACCTCCCCGAGGTTTTCTTAAACAACACTAACACCCCCTCTAGTTTTCAACTAAACACAAACCTCCCTTAAATTTTATTAAAAGTGACATATATCTCCCTTACAATTAACAATGTTATATCACCGTTAGTTATATTTTAGTGAACATAGCTTCCACTTTATTCACTTTCACACAACCATTGTCTCTCTCCGATGATTCTCTTTCACCGTTTACGATTTGTGAAGTATTGAACCTATACACATTAAATTATTTGGAAAGAGGAGCAACACTAGAATTTAGCTCAACAACACCTTGTTACCTCCTGATCAGAATCACTACTGCCGTGACATATGAAGCACGTAACTCCAATAACAAGAGAAGCCCCGTTCAAAGTTCAAACAACAAACCTTATATGAATCTTTATTAATTGACCCAAGAATAACAATATATAAACGTAATCAAGGAACCATAGGAACTCCCCATAATTTAGGTTTTTTTGCCATTGGAACACAAGGCCAAAGATCAGTAGTCCCTAAAAAGTGGATAATAAAGGTTCAAACTTTCAAGTTGTTAATAAAAAATTTGCCCAAGAATTTGATGAGGGACAAGGGAATGAAATAGAACAGAACTAAATAAATATTTTACAATTGCAAACGGTGGAAAGAATGAAAGAGTTCATTGGAGAGAGACAATGGTTGTGTAAAGATGAAAGAAAGTGGAAGGTGTTTAGTAACATATAATTAACTGTGTTCTAACGGTGTTAATAGTAAGGGAGGTAATCGTCACTTTTAATAAAATTTAAGGGAGGTTTGTGTTTAGTTGAAAACTA